>Ga0098058_1000752_pt1 | contig 10524 bp, 12 predicted proteins | sample 19_taG_FD_75061 | JGI IMG/M metagenome (GOLD analysis project Ga0098058, IMG submission 75061) | Marine viral communities from the Subarctic Pacific Ocean - 19_ETSP_OMZ_AT15317 metaG | ecosystem: Environmental > Aquatic > Marine > Oceanic | place: Pacific Ocean | collected 2015-01-19 | reverse complement strand
CTCCTCTTATCTCTATCAAAAAACTCAGGAGTCGCAGGCTTTTCTACGCCGCACTTTGTACATTTCTTCGTATCACTCATTATCCTCTCCAATCGGGTTCCATTCTCGGTATTTCATATACTCTGGTTTCTCGAACTCTTTTCGCTCCTCCGAGGAAAGGAAGTCGCAGTATCCTTCCCAGTTGTTTATCTCGTAGAGCCAGGGAGTTTCCAAAGTGTTCGCTTCCTCGAAGTCTACTGGTTCAAAGACTTGATCGAGGGGGAACCATCGAGCATCCCATCTTTCGTGGAGGGGTAGTCGCTTGTGGTTCTCATCTCGCTCGTGTGTCTGTTGCTGTCTCAAGTTTCTTCTACATCTCTGAAAGTCTGGTCCGTCGTATGTGAAGGACAAGTATTTATTATTTTTAACATTTTGTCCTCGGTAAGTCAAGCAGAAATTCTTCTTTGCTGAAATAAGATTTCTGTTCTTGCGAATAATGTCGAGGGGTGTGATCCCATATGGGAATGAGATGAAGTATTTGTCGGGGATCACCCACTTGGATAGTTTGCGATTGATGTGGTATGCGGTGATGGTTCCGTAGAGGACAGACCATCCAAGACAATCTCTTCTGCCTCGGTCCTTTGGATGAATGGGAACATAGAAGAGAGGGATCTCTCTTTGCTTCTGTTGTGTCCTCCAAGGTCCGCTGCCTCGCTCGAAGATTGCTGCGTCTTGGACCCAATCACCAAGACGGTGGCGAATGAGGGGTTGCATATCGTTGTGGCAGACAATCCAGATTGTTTCGCAACCTGCGTTGGCGCATTCCAAAACTGCGTGCTCAATGGCGAGATAGTTTGGTGCGAGGGGCATAAGTGAGTCGTGCCAGGGAAAGTTGTAGTCCAACTTCTGTCCTGCGACTGGGATAATACCAGCGAGGTGGAATGCTTTGAGGTTTGATGGTGGATTGTCTATCTGCAAAACGTATTCAGTATTGTGTGAGAGTAAGTTTCAGTGGGAGTGTCGAAGTCTACTGGTTGAGGGTCATAAATAAATTTTATGTTTTCTGTGTCCTCGTAAATGTTCTGACCGAGGTTGTAGACATCCCTTCGGTCTGATTCCATTTTGAGGGCATAGTAGAAAGGACCATTTCTTTTGCCTCGACAACCTTTTGCTTTCATCATAGACATTATCTTTAACCTAGCATAAGTCTCTGAATACAGTGTATCAAAAAGTTGTGCCTTTGTCAAGTAAGAAAAGCCTGCGGCATCTTTTTTGTCTGGGTGGTTGCCGTAGATTCTGTCCGAGGGGTAGAGGAGGAGGTATTTGATGAAGTCGTTGTCTGGATCGTCTATCCTATCCATCGGCTGTTTCATCCCGCTTGTGATGCTACACCAGTCAAGAACTTCGTAGAGGTCTTTGGTTACGCCTGTTGGTGCTCCGAAGCCAACAACGTTGTGGTCGTCAAACACGTATAAAAAATTAAAATAAAGGAAGAGTCGTGTTTTGTCTTTTGTGATGATCCGAAGGTGGTCGTCTTCTATGGTGAGAGTTTGGATTTTATCCGAGAGGAGGTTGTTGTTTGAGAGGGAGAGGGAAAAGAGAAGTTTCCTCCACAACTCTTGCTTCTCTGGCTGGAACTTGTGTGGAGGAATGAATCGGGTTGCGATGAAGGGTAGGTCGTTCTTGAATGCGAAGGATAGAGCATCTATGCTTGACCCAAGAACAATCTTATCTTTTGTGATCTTCATAGGCTTGGACTGTGGATGGGTAGAGTTCTTTGGCGATTTCGAGACACGCTTCGGCAACCTTTTGGATCTCCCATTGTGCCCCTTCGTGAGTGCGGAGGTCAATAAACTTGAATAGATTATTTAGATTTGCAGTTCCATAGTATTCGGTATACATGTTCTGAGGAAGAACTCCTCGGGCTTGTTCGCGGCAAACCCCTTCTTTTATAAGGGCATTGTAAAGTTTCAAAGAAGCTCGATGATGAAAATTAATTCTTTCGGCTGCGCATCGACTGTGCATAAATCCCGGTCCATTGATCCCAGGATTAATAAGATCGTTTTCATTGCTCGCTTGGCGGTTTGATTTGTGTTGCGTTCTGAACTCTCTTGGCTCATAGAACTGAACGTCGACATCGGTATAGCGTCTGCTAATCTCATTATAAGACCAAGTGCGGTGGCGATGATGTTGGGAACGAACAAAGAGGGGGACGATGAATTTGAAAGTTAAAACACAATGCTCAAGCGTTGAAGTGTGCTTGTGTTCTACGAGATACTTGATAAGTTTTTTATCTTTATCACTTAACTCTTCAACTTCTTTGCCGAATGAGACACGCGCTGCGTTACAGACGGTGACGTCGCTGCCCATATGAGAAATATAATGAACTTTGCCTATTCCGTCATTATATAGGAAAATAGTATCATTCTTCATCAACAACCCCTAGTGCTAGATTTTCAAGAACAAGTGAATAATTTTTGCCTTCAATCTCAATACTTATAATGGTGTGAGTTGGCACAATAGTCAGTTTTCCTATGTCCTCTGACGAGAACGAGGAACAGTTTTTTGCAACATCTAAGATCTCTACTACTTTATAGGGAGAGGATTTTTTATAATCTTCAGGTAAGAGGATGGCAGATTCTTCCTGGACTTCTTCTTCTACTCTTATAAGAAGATTCCTATTCTTCGGTGTTAGCTTCAACTTCTCCTCCTGTGACCAATGGACTTTCTTCGTCCGTAAATAACATTTCAAGTGTATCTGCCAGTTCATCAATAGGCACATCAGACTTCATTAATGTATATGCCTTTTTAGCAACTCTGATTTCTTCGGGAGTAAGCAAATCATTTTGTTTATAAAATTTTGTTAGATCAGAAATCTTATCCTTGTAGGGACGTAGCATTTTCTGATATTTGTCGTAGAGGACCAAGAAATTTTGCATATTCTTTTGCCTCACCGGATCATCGCTTAAATCTGATCGTGACTTAGAAAGCCTCAATCTTTGTCCCAAAGTATCTTTTAAATCGTCAGCCATTTTTTCTCTCCACTTTTTTATTTACTATAAATAGTGTTTAAATACCTTTCAGTTTATCATAATACTCCATTAACTCATCAAAGTCAACTTCTGTTTTCATTAATCGATAGGCTTTAACCGCCATACTGATCTCTTCTTTCGTTAGCCACTGGTTTTCAATGTAGTTTGCTTTTAAGTCTCGCTTGTGATCTTTGAAAGGTTCCATCTCATCTTCAACTGCTTTTAGTGCTCTAATGTAGTTTACAACATATTCTTGCTTTTCGTCACTCATTTCTTCTCCTACTGTTTGTTATCCGCATTTTGAATGTCCACAAGATGGACATAGGGCACAACCATCCTGGTAAATAAGACCCTCCTGGTTACACTCTTGGCAAACCTTTTCACTGCATACCTTTTCTCCGTTTTGAATATAAATTTTTAATACCCTCGCGATACACTTGGAAAATGAAAAATAGTCACTTTCCTTATCTTTCTGAAGTTGTTCCACGAGAAATGCTGGCTTTGCTCCGTGTCGTAGAGAAAGGGAAAGCATCCTGGTGAAAGCCGAGTTGTTGGGGTTATTGAAAACTGATACAATATCCCGAACAATAACTTCATTGTCGTCTTCTCCGAATCTCAAATCATATCGGTTCCTCACTGTTTTAAAAGAGTGCTTTGAAATATATCCTTTATCATATTTCTTTGGAATTTCAATTAGATTGGCTAATCCCCCAATAATCTCATATGGTTTATTATCGTAGAGACCCACCAAGAAGGTCCACTTCTCTCCCTGGATTGTGGTATTGTGAATATCACATTCAATTTCAGAAGGACGTTTTGGGGCATTATGGAAAGGAAACTCTTTCCTCTGAGACTCTGTAATTAGCACTCCACTTCTGGAGCCCTCAACATAGACAGTAATGCCTTTCAAGCCCCTCTTCCATCCCTCCAGGTATAAGTTTCCAACGACCTCTGGAGTCGTTTCTCTCGGGAGGTTAATGGTGGAAGAAATGGCGTGATCAATATATTTTTGGATTGTTGCCTGAATGAGAATGCGTTGTGTCCAATCAATCTCATCACTCTGAACAAAGAAGGCTGGCAAATTCTCCTCGCTTCCTCCCGTTTTATTAATCCACTCTCGGACATTGTGGTGAAAAACTCTAAACTCTTTCCACTTGTCGCCCAGGTCATCTACAAAATCTGCTTCGACATCTTCATTGTGGGAGATTTTTCTCCTCCTCGTGTAAAAGTTTCGGAAGACAGGTTCTAAACCTGAAGAGGTTTGGGACATAATGGAGACGCTTCCTGTGGGGGCATTTGTAAGAATGCTGATGTTTCGTCTGCCGTGCTTTTGGATGAGCTTTTGGATAGCCTCTGGGAGATTCTTGATGAAGGCGTTTTCTTTTTCTATTTCCCAATCAAAAACCTCGAATGCTCCTCGCTCTTTTGCAAGTTCTACACTCTCGCGGTACGATTCATCTCTCAGGGTTTGATAAATCTTATCAATCGTGCCAATGGCTTCTTCAGAATCGTATGCCTGATTGAGGCAAGCGAGTGCGTCCGCCAAGCCGTGAGTTCCCAGACCAGTTCTTCTTCCGTTCAGGCAAGCAGACAGAAGTTTGCCCCACATTTCTTTTTCGTGTAGTGTGTCTGATTTGTCTTGAATGTTTGAAAGTTTTTCTGCTTCCAGTTCCACCAAATCATCCGACAATCTCATTCCCGCAGAGACAACTTTTTTAAAATGTTCAAAATCAAAGTAGGCATTCTCCTCGAACGGATTAATGATAAAATGCTTAAGGTTGATGGAGATGAGACGACAACTATCATAAGCAGATAGGGGGATTTCGGCACAAGGATTGGTAGAAATGGTTTTAAACTGGGGATATGAATGTGCTGGGAGATTATTAATGATATTATCCCACATTAGAAGACCAGGTTCTGCTGTTTTAGTGGCGCTCTCCACAATAGAGGTCCACAGTTCTTTCGCAGAGATAGTCTTTTTAAACTTGGGATTGGGGCTTCCCACTGGGAAAGATAAAATATAATCTTCGTCTTTCTCTACTGCCTCCATAAAATCATCAGAAATCTTTACCGATACATTCGCACCTGTGACCTTTGTAAGATCGTGCTTCATCGTTACAAACTTCTCAATATCGGGATGGCGCACGTCCATAGAGATCATGAGAGCGCCTCGACGACCGTTTTGACCAATCATTCGGCACACATAAGAATAGAAGTCTGCGAAACTCCAAGCGCCTGTGGTTGTTCCGGCTGAGTTATTAACGAATGCTCCATCGGGTCGTAGATTGGAAATGTCTAGACCAACCCCACAGCGACGTTTAAAGAGGTTTGCAAGCTCCTTTCCTGAATCTACGATTGATGAAATATTATCTTGAGGGGAATCTACGACGACGCAGTTGGATAATGATACATTAACAAAATTATTTCCAATCCCCATCATTGGAGATCCTTGTGGGACTATGTATTTAAAATTTTTAAAAAGGGAATAAATTTCTTCTTCGGAGAGGCTTCTATTAGTTTTAAACTTTTCCTCGATTCTTGCGAACTCTGAAGAAAGTCTGTGGTGCATATCATCGGGAGTTGATTCCAACAGGCGAGATTCACTATTCTTAAGGCAATATTTTGTAATAAAAACATTAGTGGCTAACTCATCGTTATTAAAATATTTTAATGTCTCCGCTCTCACCTCTGGTTCATCAAACATCCTTAGCTCCGTTTCTCTTGTTTTTCACAAAAGACTTATACTTTTCTTGTAGTGCTTCTTGCTGGGTCTTTACCACGTTTTTCCTTTCTTCACCAACTGTTTCAGCAAAGACCTTAATTTTTACGCTAGAGGTGTCCATAAAGATGGGATAAACCATTCCATCTTGTCCATTGCGATTCTTTGCGATAAAAATTCTACCTTCATTTGAGATTTTGTCTTCCGGCGTGCGAGAAACAGAAAAGATGAAATCCGCAACAAAACATTTATTAAATGCCTCACTAATCGACTCCATTGTAATGATCTCGGCATTCAATCCTGAACGATTTGTCTGGGATGCGGTCCAAACGGGACATTCCAACTCCATAGCCATTGCTCTTAGTTCTTCATAAATAGATTCCAGTTCATTTCTTTTTTCTCTTTCCCGATGAATCGGCTTTAAAAGATCAGCATAATCAACAATGATGAGATCAGGGCTAATACCGCGTCGTTTAAGCTTTTCCAAATGAGTTCTTAATGTTACAGTAGACGCTGATTTGGTGGGATATTGTTTTACAATGAGTTTGCCGGGGATGTCTTCAATGATTTTTCTCACCTTCTCCTTACTAACCATAACAGTGGAGAGATCTATCTCCGTTATGCAACTATCATAACGACGGCATATCACCGAGTCTAACAGTTCAAAGGAATAATGAATCACTGTCTTCCCTGCCTGGATCGCTGCTGCGCCGATGTGAGTTAAAACCATAGATTTCCCCCCTCCTGTGGGGGCTACACAGACACCCAATTCGCCTTTGCCGAGACCACCTCCGGTAATATTATCTATATACTTCCACCCTGTGGAGACCGGATTGCGAGCGATGATTTCAAATCTCTTTTCGAAATCAACCATGTAATCATAACCAATATCATTATTACATCCCAGATTAAGCGCATTGTTGATCTTGGTGGATATCTCATCGTAGGACGATCTCTGCATAAGACCGACGCACTCTAACATTGCCTCTTTTAGTTTCTGCTTCTTACAGAAATCAAGAGCAACCTCCTTGACGTGTTCCAAACCATCTGTGTCTGCGGCACTTGCCAACACTTTAGCGTAATACTCTCTCACCTGATTCTTCAAGAGATCGGAAACATTTTCCAACTCAGTTCTCAAGATAATCGTCATACTATCTCTAGAGGGGTGGGAAGTATACTTTTCCCGATAATCAAAAATCTTTTCAACAAAAACCTGTAGATATTTAAGTTCAAGAAAATTAATATCCAACACTTCCAGCATTTGATCGGCAAAGACCCTATCTTCCATAATAAGGCGTACCAGGTTCTCTTGAAACTTCTTTCCGTATTTACCTAAGTCTTCTTGTCTACTTTCCATCATTTGTTTTCCTTTACTATTTCTTGGCACGCTCGAAACAGATTTTCAAAAGAATATTGTCCAAAACCATCCTGAACCATCATCTGTTGAAATGCTTCTCTGTCGTAGTCATACTCAAAGTTAGAAATAACATAATCGATCTTACCCTTACTCTGAACTGAAATAGATGGAGCATATAGCTGCATCATTTTGTAGTTTAACTCAACAACACCCTCGTTGTCAAGGATATTATTGTAAGCTTTTATGTTTTTTATTTTGTTGTCCTCGCAATGGTCTATAATCTCTTGGATTGTGTAAGACTTTTCCTCAACCAAGAATGGGAACCTCTTGGCGACGGTGGGGAGACCAATACCTGTAATACCTGGGAGATTATCTGTCTTATCCCCGACAATGGAACGAGCGAGGGCAAAGTTATTTGGATGAATCTTAAACTCTTCCAAAATGTTATTTTTATTAACAATCTTCTTCTGGATGGGACGAATAAGGATAGTGCTATCGTTAAGGAGTTGATAGAAGTCCTTGTCGCTGGACACAATAACCTTTTGCCAATCCCAATAAACGGGATGCTGCGCCACCTGCGAAATGATGTCGTCTGCCTCAATATCGTCAATAATAAGTTGGATGACGGGGAGTTCATTGAGATACGAAAACAATCTAGTTAGTTGCCAGTTCTTATTCTCAATCTCCTGTTCCCTCGTCATTTGACGAATGGAACGATTCAGGCGGATTGGACTTCTACCTTCCTTGTAGGTCTTAACAAGGGTTTTTCTTTTTTTAGATCCTCCTCCTCCATCCCAACAAATAATAATCTCACTTGGATTGACATCTTTTATATTTTTTTGAAGGGATTGGAGAAACCCCTTTAAACCGCCAATAGGATTACCGTTGGTGGAGATGGAGGGGTTGATGATATAGTTGCGGAAATACATATTCATCGCATCAATGATTAAAACTCTGTTCATATTTTCATACTCTCTATCTCTTCACCATTGACGGTATATACTGCTTTCTTAACACCAACGAATTTTAACACATCTTGACACAAAGAGCAAGGCTTACTTAAATCTGATTTTCCTGCCTTGTTTATCCTTGCGACATATATTGTTGCTCCCTTGGTTACCGATCTATCTAGTCCCTTGATACAGGATATTTCAGCATGTTCGAGACAAGTTTGCCACTCTTCCTGCCTGAAGCGAGAAGCAAAGGAGCAGTAGTTGTAGCTGTTGGTAGCGAGATTAATAATAGAGCCGCCCTTTGTTAGGACGGCTCCGTGTTTCGCCTTCTTATGATTGGAGGTTTTTGCCACTTTAAGGGCTAGGTTGATTGCTCTTTGATCCCGATTCATCATCAGCCTCGTAAAAGTCCTCGGCACTGCCCTTCCTTTCATCGAACTTCATTATAACCTCTTCGTCGATCAATTGCAAGACACTATTTTTAAATTTTTCATCTTGCAACATCTCGGTCCACCTACCAGGCTGGAACTTTGTTTCGGTTCCATCCAGGTGGACAAGGGTATACCAGGCACCTCGCTGGACCATTCGGTCAGAGGATTTGACGGCATCAAACCAACTTTCCTCATCCATAACACCAATATTTTCTGATTCTCCCCACAGGATTCTAAAAGTGCAAGTTCTACCTTGCGATCCGAAGCGAGACTTCTTAAGAGTAACCTTGACCTCGGAACCAATACGGAAACCCTTATCGTCGATCACAAAAGAGTTCTTTGCTTTTCGAGAAGTGAGCCAAATACGCAATGAATAGGCGTATGAAAGTGATTTACCGCCAGGAGTTACCAGGGGTTCCATCATCGCTTCTGCGGTATTTCTAGTGATATTGGTCTTCAACTGATTCAAAGCAAGAAGAGTTGAGTTCGCATTAGCCAGAGGAAGAGTTAATTTTTGGAGTCCCTTGGATAAAACTCTTGCTTTTACTGCCATTGAGCTTTGAGGATTATAATCCCCCTCAATGTCTGAGTTACAGGGCGTGAGGGCAATAGAATCCCAGATAAATAACAGGCTCTCCCCAACAGACCCAATGAACTCCTCTATTGTTTCGAGAACAAATTCCACAGATTCTGCCTGAATATAAATCAGTGTTTCGAGATTACATCCAGCGTTTTCCAAAAACTTAGGGTCAATTGCAGATTCTGAGTCAAAATAAACAACATTAATTCCTTGACCTTGAGCATTTGCAGCAATCTGTGCAGCCAGAAAGGACTTCCCTGTTGACTCTAGCCCAGCGATCTCTGTGATTTTACCGATGGGGATGCCTGCGTATTTACCCCTGCAAGCAATAGCGTCCAACCAGCGAGAGCCAGTTGGAATCCATCCTGTAACTTCTGTTGGGTTTTCTTGTGTTAGATCGTAGGCAATATTTTGCCCGTGTTTCTTATTAATAACCTTTCGCATATCCGAGAAAGATACTTTACCTGGTTTTGATTTCTTTGCCATTTAAACTCCTTAAAAAAGAGGGGGGGTTGCCCCCCCACTCTTATCCCATAAGTTCTTTAAAGGCGTTCTCAACCGAAGAGTTACCCTTATTTCCGTATTCCGTTTCAGAACTAAGTTCTTCCGCGTCGCCAGATGCGAGATACTCATCTAGCATACGTTGAACATCTTCCGGGGACTTCCGCTCAAAAAGACTTGCAAAGTCTGGGATATTTTCGAGCATCTCGGAGCATTGCTGCTCCCCCACCTCCACACACAGTGATGTTTCCTTTCGTGCGGGAGTTAGTTGCGTCTTGGGGAAAGACGCACCAGGAGGCTTACCATAATTTAGGTGAAGATCGGTGCCCCCATCAACATCAGTAATATCACCGTAGTCGGGATTAAGAACAAGGTTGAGAAGTTGCTCATACACTTGTTTGCCATACCCCCAAATACGCACACCCTTTTCCTCTTCACCTCGGACGAGGACAGGACTAAAAAAGCGTTGCTTTGCCATTAGTTTTTTGGCAAGATCGACACTTTCAGTCGTCCCCTCTTGAAAAAGAGAAGATACAAAATCATTTAGCGGGTCATCCTCACCAAAGTTCTTCTTTGGGGAGAGAAATCCAGCATTTCTTCCAAGATTGTAGTGAAAGAAAAATGATTTAAAGGGATCTCCGTCCGCAGTAGGCAGAATACGGATTGTTTGATCTCCATCCTCGGGTCGCCAGAATTGGGAACGATTCCCCCCGCCGCCTCGATTTTGAAGTTTATCCATTTTCGCCTTCATCTTGCTCATGTCCAACGCCATATTTTATCTCCTTTGTTTGGGGAGGGTCTTTGGCTTGACCCTCATGTTACGATTGATGCCATTATAACACAATGGGACCAGGTGTCAAGTGCTTTTTTATATTTTTTCATATTGTTGAATCTGGGATGAGTAGGTGACGAGATAACAATAATTTTTTTCATACTTCGATGAGTGGATGGAATAAGATGCTTTGATTTTAG
>Ga0098058_1000745_pt1 | contig 10603 bp, 24 predicted proteins | sample 19_taG_FD_75061 | JGI IMG/M metagenome (GOLD analysis project Ga0098058, IMG submission 75061) | Marine viral communities from the Subarctic Pacific Ocean - 19_ETSP_OMZ_AT15317 metaG | ecosystem: Environmental > Aquatic > Marine > Oceanic | place: Pacific Ocean | collected 2015-01-19 | reverse complement strand
AGGTTTACGGACTCGAGGTGTGATAAGTTGTATGCAGAGATGCACAACTTAAATACTTAGGAGTCCATTATTTGTGGCACGTTATAAACATTGAAAAGGGGATAAGTTTTTATCCTCTTTTTCAAATTATGGGGGTAGAGGTATTGACAATGTCGTTTTTAATGTTTATATTTGTTTATTATTTAATTATTAAAAGAGTTTTATGGATATTAAGTTAATAGATTTTGTGATTTTCGGAAGTTGTTTAGTGGTTGGTTTGATGATTGGTGATGGTATTGGTAGTAGGGTCAACAATGTTGATGCTGGTATTAGTGATAACAGTAAGAAGATTGAGGAGATGAGTGTCATTGCTGCGGAGATTGATTTAAAGATGGGTTTGATTTTGGAGAAGGTTAAAAAGCTGGAAGATCATGAGTAGTGGTATTTTCATTATGATTGCCATTATTGGTATGTTGATTGCCATTTGGGGATCTATTAAGTTGCCAAGAAATGCTAATGATATGAGTCGCAGTTTAAGGGATTCATATATGGATAGTTGGGTAAGGAGATACATTAAGGATAAGTTTTTAAAATAGGATTAGAGTATGTTATATTTATTAGCAGGGTTTGCTGGTGGTTTGATTGCCACTGTTATCACACATCATCGTTATGCTAAGATAATAAAAGATTTGGATACTAAGAGGGGTGATTATTTATTAAAGTACAATCAGGTTAGTTCTGAGTTGGCAAAGATAAAGCATAAGTTAAAGGAAAAAGTAAAGAGGTAGAGTATGTTATATGTATTAGCGGGATTTGTTGGTGGTTTCACTGCGAGTCTCATCACACAATATAGAAATGATAAGACAATAAAAGAGTTAAGGGAGGAGTTGGATAATAAAAAGACTTCTAAGATAAAAGGGTAGAATATTATGGCATCATTAAAAGAAAAAGTAAGTAATGTATTGAAGCCTTTGGAGAATAAGGTTCGAGCGTTATCTAGATCTAAACATTCAGATTTAGGTATTGATTTAGTCATTGAGTATGGTGAGTATTTTAGAACGTGGAAGGAAGTTACTTATGAAGACATTGATAAAACATTCATTGGTAATCTTAAAAAACTTATAACTAAGTTTGCTAAAAATGATAAAGTAAACATTACCAATCAGTATGATGAATATGATGGTGATGTGGATAGTTTTTTAAGTGGTAGTGTTGAGGTTACTGCCGATGCTTATGACACTAAAGACAAAAACCTTGAGTTATCGGTGACATTATCTTTTAGTGGGGATTTATATAAGAAGGTATATTTGCAGGTTGAGAAGTTGGGATTGGGGAGTCATGCCAATCTAATTTTAAATGTGGGTGATTTTACTTTTAATCCCATTGCCCTTGTTGATGATGTAGTTGAAGAGGAATCAGTTGAAGATAAATTTGAGCCTGGTAGTAGAGAAAGGGTAATCGAACATAAGGATAAATCAAAATTCTATTCGTCATTGAAGTATGATATTGATGAAGATGAAGAAAGGTTTCACGATAATGGTAAGAGGGGTATGTTATTAAGTAGTAACTTAAAGGCATTATATGACGAAGAAGGTAACATAATACAGCAATTACAGGGTACTATTGATACCTCTTCTATTGGTGATAAGATAAACATCACTGGTATGTGTGACATCCACAAAGAAGTTTATGATGGGCATGAGATAATAAGACTAACGGTCAAGGATGGATTACCTGTGGGTTTAGGGCACTTCGAAAAGGTTGAACATTCACTCAAATATGATGACAATGGAAAAAGTGTGAAATATTCCAATGGTGATTATGTATTTGTTGATGTAAAAAGAAAAGAAACAACAAAATATCTTTTTGACGATGAATACTTTTTAAAACTGATGGATTTCCACCAATGTCAGGGTGAGAATCATGGTAAGTTTGATAATAAAGAGTTTATTAGTGTTGAAGATGGTGTCATCACATATCGTTATTCTTATGTTGATTATAAGGGTAGGCTAACAAAAAAGGTTGAGGGGACATTCACTATGAATGATAAGTGTCTCTCGTCATTGGAAAACATATGTAGGAAGGTTGCGAATACTCAGTTAGACCTTGAGGGTCAAACAAATTGTCTTGTTGATTTAGCAGATGATTTTGTGGGGTATATAATAAAGGAACACAACGATGATGATACCAGTAAGTTTGTATTATGTGAGACTACCCATAATAGTGAGGGTGTTGTAGAAGTTTTCTCATATGAGGGTGAGGAGAGACAACATAAAATATCAATAAAAAACCCAAACGGCACTTATATTAAGTACTATAAAGATGGTTTAGTGAAAGAAGAATGTGTCATTGGTGATGATGGTATAGTTACCTTTAATAAATATCATGAAAATGGATCAATAAGTGAATGTGACATACGTTCAACTATGGAACGTTGCTATTGGAGTAGTGATTTGGTAGAGAGAAGGCGATACGATACAAATGGGGTTATGCATTACAAAAAGAAACTAGTAGGTGATATGGTAGTAGAGGAAAGTTATGATAATGATGGTAATATTACTAGTAAAACTGAAAAAAAATTAAGTAAATAATAATAATTAAGTAAATAAAGATTTTATGAGTAAAGTAGAAAAAGGAAACAACATTAAGGTACACTACAAGGGTACTTTAAACAATGGTGAACAGTTTGACAGTTCTTACGATAGGGGTGAGACATTACCTTTTGAGGTAGGTGCTGGACAGATGATTCCAGGTTTCGATGCGGCTGTTGTCGGCATGGAGACTGGTGATAAGAAGACTGTAACCATTCCATCGGCAGAGGCTTATGGAGAAAGAAATAATGAAGCGGTACAGGATGTACCTAAGACTGCATTTCCACCTGAGTTTGAGTTCAGATTGAACGAAACTGTGCAGGGTGCTAATGAACAGGGGCAACCATTGATTGCCAAGATTTTGGAAGTTACTGATGAGTCTGTTAAGTTAGATTTAAACCATCCTTTGGCTGGCGAGGATTTAACTTTTGAGATTGAGTTAGTAGAAATAACATAATAATAGTAAAAAATTAAGTATTATGAGTAAAACAGTAGAATTATTTGAGAATATTGACACACTTTACACTGATTTCAGAGAAAATCATGAAAGTTATGCCAACAGTGGCACTAAAGCTGCGGCTACGAGAGCTAGAAAGGCCATCGGTGAGATTAAAAAACTGGTTACTGACTACAGAAAAGCTTCTGTTGAGGAAACTAAGTAAAATAAATAACAAAATGGGGGATTTCATTAAGATTTCCCCCTTTTTTTTTGCATATTACAGATATTTATAAGAAAGATAGAATACAATGGAAGAGAATTATAAAGAATTTATAGCGAAGATCAAGTATATGACTGAGTATGACACCTCTAAAACCAGAGATGATAATGCTTTGATTACTGAGGAGGTTAAAGAAACTCAGGAAGAGGAAAATAAAGAAGACAAAACAGAAGAATAATCACAATGGGAAGATTAAGAAAGTTAAGAATAGAAGCTACTGAAAGTGCCAATAAGGTACTATCGGAGGGTAAAATAGAGGTAAAACCTGCAAAAACAGAGGATTCTGAGCAAAAAACAGAAGATTTCGGCAGTTTACAAGACTTTTACACATTAATTGAGTCTAACAGATCCAACACTGTAACTGAAGAAGAGAAGAGTGATGAAGGAGACTTTGAGTTAGATTATTGTAATAACTGTATGCAAATGAAGAATCACATTGGTGGTGTTTGTCAAAAATGTAAAAAAGAAAAGGTTGAGGAGACTGTAGTCACTGAAGAGATGAAAGAAGTTGCCGACAAAATGAAATACATTCTTGATTACGATCTTACTAAGACGAGAAAAGAAAACTTGAATAAGTAATGGATTGCGAAAATTGTAAATGCGAAAACTGTTCTTGTGACGATAAATGTACAACTGATGCTTGCACATGTGACTGTGATTGTGGATGTTGTAATAAAAAGGGCCAAGAATAGAAACAATAGATAAATATATTACCCACCTGGTTGTAAATAAGATGATCTGGTGGGTTTTCTATGCTCAAACGACTATATGTTAGATATTGACATTATAAATGCTCTAAGTGAAATTGGATTTGATAGACCGATAGATTATATTTTTACAGGTGTGGCATTTTGTTACATTGCATGGTTGGCATGGTTCATTAAGAATGATAGGGTATGAGAAAAAAGAGATTCAGGTTACTGAGAGAGATTAGGGGGGATAGAAGAGTTTTCGAAAAGGGATATGAAGATGCGATAGACTATCCACATTGGTACGACAAAGAATATGATTTATTGGGATTGAATGACGACTTCAGCGGTTACATTTGGGTGAAGCCTGAAGATTACATCGTCATCAACACAAATCGAGAAGAATAGCAACAAACTTATTGACAAAACAACATTTTTTTATTATATTTGTAGTATGATAAAAACAATGGAATGGAAAGAGATTGACTGTAAGAACGTCAAATGCTTTCAGTTAGGTGATGACCCACAACTTATCTATATCGTTAAGACAGGGTTTAAGAACAAGTATATGGTACTCTATGAAGATGCCTATCAGTTGAACATTGGTCACACAAAGATTTTATCAAGAGAGAATATTAAAGAACAATATAATATAGAGTTATGAGCAAAAGCATTTATGATTTTAAGAAGGGAGATGAGGTTGTAAGGACACAGGCATCAAAACCTGTGGGATATACGGTAATGAACCCCGAGGGACACAGAGACAGGAGTTACATCGGCAATAAGATGATCTTTGTCGGCATTGCCAATGGTTGCATTTATCTGCAACGGACAGGTATTGAGGCGAAGATGTTTCCCGATAAGTTGGTTGACTTGCCTCTTGACCTCTTCGATGAGGGTTGGGACCTTTACATCGACCCAGAGAAGTTATTGGAGGAGGTGGACAGTATCATCCCTATGGAGGCATTGCAGAGGGCATTACATCTGGCGTTACAGAAGGAAGACTACGAGGCTGCTGAGAATCTTAAAAAGAGGATAGAGATAAAAAACAAAGGATAGGTGGAAGATGATTATGTAGACATATTAACCTTTGAGGCCACGACGGTGGAGGAGTTCATTGATGAGGCGATGGAGAGATCGGCGGAGTTATCGATAGTAATAATGAAGAAGACGATGAGGGCTATAGAGAATAAGGCACCCCACGCGATATATGGTTACATCCCAAGTATGGGAATATGTTTATCATGTAGTGAGGAGGAATATAAGATGGTATTGGAGACCAACATGGAGAAGTGTGAGGAGATAGAGGAGTATGAGTTATGTAAGATGGCAATGAAATACCTTGATAATGATTAAGGAGATATTACTATCATCACTACTAACAATAAATAACGATACAATAAAAGAAACAACGATGGCAAGTGACGACGAAGGGGAGATAATAGAATGGTGTGGTTATAAGTGGTTATCACAGGAACGATGGGGACAGATACATCCTGATAAAGCATTACAATGGTATGACCCAACTGCCATAGAGATAAACGATAAGGGGCAGTTAATATTAAAGACGCATTACAACTCCAAATATTTCGAGGAGCTTGATACCACCAGCACCATTGGTGTAGGGTTTATGTCCAACACCACAGAGTTTGGGCATGGGTACTTTGAGATTGAGGCTATGCTGCCGACGGGGAAGCATCTATGGCCAGCCTTTTGGATGTGGTCGTTTCAGTCATGGCCGCCAGAGATAGACATCTTCGAGGGCTACACAAATAATTGGGGTGGTTACTTCAGGTTCGATATAAAGAATCCTTTGGGGTTCTGGCATGTCAATACAAACGTTCACTTGGGATATATGCCCGACAACTACAGCATTGGTGCCAAGTCACATTGGATGGGATTTAAGAACCCAGCAAAACATTTCATTAAGTATGGATGTGAATGGACGGAGGAACACATTAAGATATTCTTCGACGGCAGGTTGGTCCGTCACATCACCGATGCCGATACAATGGAGAAGCTGAAGGGGAAGACAATGAATATAATAATAAACAACGCAGTACAAGCAGGGATGGATGTGGACAATCCCACCAGGTCAAAGTTTATTATTAATTATTTCAAATACGAACCACAATTGTAGATAGTTATTAACATAAAGATATAACACCATTAAAACAAAAACAAAATGTATTTAGAGAGACTAATAAGGAAACTGCAACAGGCGCAATGCATGACAGCATTGGACAGAAAGAACAGAGACATAAACATCAGATTAACGCAGATGCAGATAGGGATAAGAAAGAAGAGGGATAAGATGTTAAAAAGAATAAGGAAATGAAAGCAATAATAACAACAATAATAATGGCAATGATCATCGCAATGGCAACGGGATGTGGGTATTCAAAACAATGCACCACCAGCCCACTACAAGAATATAATCATTACAAAGAATAAAGATGTCAAGGACAAAGATAGAATATTATATACATAATGATACCGAATACAAACGATGCCACTCTTGCAAGGAATATAAACCCACAACACATTATCGACAACACAAAAGAAAATGGGACGGACTACAAGCATACTGTACCCCATGCAACAAAAAACGAAGGGGTAAATAATAATACTAAATATAATAATACCAATATGAGTAACATACATAAAGTACATAACGAAAAAGAAGATATAAAACTATCTAATAAACAACTAAATAAAATATCAAAGGATATAATAAATATAGTATTCCATTCAGAAGATGACTATCAAGCACAAGATGATATCATAGAGAAAATAAAAGAAATAATATTACTTAATGATACAGCTAAACATATAGAGAGTCTGAAGAATATATATACCCTCTCACCAGAAGAAAAAGATATACTACAATCACAAAATAAAGAAGAAGTGACACCTATAGATAATATAAATGCTAATATACAAAAACCCTAACATGAACAAAGAACTAATTAAAGAAAGAATAATAGACTTTAGCGTTATTATAATCCTATTTACAGTTATAGCACTAGTACTGAATCATTATAACTACCTGTGAGATTATAAGACATATTAGTACCGTATGCCGTTAAAGATATTTGTACCTATTTATCCACATTATTACCCACAAAAACTGTACCTAAATAACTGATTACCCCCGTAACAAATCATCATACCCCTTTTTCCCTATGCGGTAAAAAAATACTAGAAATGTACCCACTTTTATACTACCAGTACCTATACTTACCACTAATGAACACCATTACCCACTAACTACCACCATAAAATACCCCATTTTTAACCTAAAATCATAGTATTTGATGAACCCATCTCCGTAGCGATATGTAGTGGCATTTCGTGGTACTAATTGGAGGAGCAACCAGGAGACACTGGAAGAGGGGTGATAATATTATCCCTTCCCAATACCCTTCCCAATTATTTTCAAATTATTCTGTAATTATATTTGTTTATATGGTATTAATTGTTTATCTTTGTATATATGGACAATGGAGAATGTGATGAGATATACCTAAGATTTATGTTGGGGCGGTACAATCCGTCGGCAGAGGTTGTAGGATGGTTGCTTGAGAACTTTGAGGCTAGGGATTTATTTGAGAGGTGTCAGAGGTTGGTAAAATATTCTGACAGTTTATCGGCAGGAGGGGAATGGGAGTTTGAGATAGTGTATGATTAGGGGGGTTATAAAAACATAATGTGTAAACACCAATGTTTTTATAAGTATGCCAGGATCTGGAATATTCTCATAATAGTGTCAGAATTATTTGTTTTAATGGAATATTTTCATTATATTTGTAGTATGGAAGATGTAACACAGAAGGATTACGACCACGTCAGTTTAATACTGAGGGATGCTGGTAAGTACGATTTAGAGTTAGAGGTTAGGTTAATGGCTGGTAAGTACATCAGTGAGGGTTATGAATATGTTGAGTCATATTTAATGGCATACAATGATTGGATAAAATGAGAGTCAATAAGATATCAATAGGTAACGTTGTAGAGTTCATTGACAACTTGGGTGGTGAGTGTATCGGCAAGGTTATCAGTAGGTGTGCTGGTCGTTCATGTTTTGAGTTGAGGGATGTCACGCCTGACGGTAAGGAGGAGTGGCATCAGAAGAGAGGAGGAGGAGCATGGAAGTCTCAGTATGTGAATGGATATCGTGGGGAGGTATTTAAGGTTAAGGCTAAGGACATAAAGAAAGTTGTTTATTAATTTGACTATATGGAATTAATTGTTTATATTAGTAGTAGATAAAATAGTTAGAGATATGATAAGGATAGATGTAAGTAAGTTCAACAGTTTAGACGCCGCATTAAAGGGCTTAAAGAAAAAGGTAAGGAACTGTAAGGTAATGGAAGAGTTAAGAGAGAGGAGATATTTTATAAAACCGAGTGTAACTAATAGGAAGAAACTCATAAAGGCTAAGTATATACATAAGAAGTTTTCAGAAGAATAATCATAGTTGTTTTGTTTTGGATGGTAAGAGGTGATCATTAATTTGGTCACCTTTTTTTTATGCCATTGCTTGCATGATGGTAATGGTTATGCCGACTGATAGTGCGGCAACTATGATCCACATCATGATTGTTAGATTTCGTTCTTCATTGTTCACACTATAAATATAAACGATACGATAAAGGATAACGGAGGGATCCAGGGGAGATATTATTATACGTATCTAAAAATATCATATATGTATATTATGAATACGTCTCTATACCTACCTGCGATATGTATCCGTGCGTGCGTGTATACGTATCAACACCTGCGCATTGCACAGGGATACGAGTACGCCTCACACACACATATGAGGGATACTTATGTAAAAAAAGTATATATGTTTTTTGGATACACTTCGTATTAGTCCTACGTTCATGGTGACGGATCAAATATACTATAAAGATAATAAAAAAAAGTGACATAAACAAATTATTACGGATACTTTTTAAATACGTCTCCCTTTTTTATTGGCAAGATACATAACCCACACACACATACGTATAGGGATACGAGTGTACAATATGGAGGGGGTTTTTGTATACGTGTCCCTATTTTTTATATGTATGGAGGGGGTTTTTGTATACGTGTCCCTATTTTTTATATATAAGGATACGTTTCCCTTCAGAAATGTCAGAAGAGATACGGATAGTGAAATAAAGATACGCTTTTATTTGTTATTGTCCAAACTTTTTTGTATATTTGTTTTAACAAACGAATTAGGATATGGATATGCCAAAAAAAGTATGTCGGCAGGAAACATTAAAGTGTCGGCAGGTTGCAAAGAGAATTATCAAGTCGGCAAAAAAGAGGGATACGATATCGGCATACGAGGCAAGGGTTCTCAGTGGGGTGACGGTATGGTGTGTGGATCAGCGTTGTGGTAAGGCTTATCAGAGTAGTGGTTTGGTTACCATCCCTCTGTGGAGTCTCAGTGAGAAGGAGGGAAACGGATACCTCACTTACTATGTGGCGCACGAATTATCACACATGTTGGCAAAGAAGAGATACGGTGAGAGGGGCCACTGTGTAGATTTCTACAGATGTTTTGTTGATGTATGTCCGTCGGCAGTACAGAAATACGAATACGACTATCAGAAGAGGAGTCCCAAGAAGATGAGGGCTGCTAGGAGGATGAATAAGGAGAACCCAGGACGTTTTGATAATTCATCTGGCATGGTTCTGTTTGGGGAAAGAATATCATAATGTCGGCAGGAATAGGATATATGTCCACCAAATCGATTATCGTGGGCATAAAACTTTCATATGTCCATAGGATGGACACATCGTTACGTTGGCAGAAGTATACTCTTGAATATATGACCGCGCACGTGTGATTGGCCAACCTAATGGCATAAAAGTTTTTTAAAGAAAAGTGGTGAAATATTTGGCAGTGTCAGAAAGTTTTCGTATATTTGTTTCAAACAAAATCACTATGGAGAAACTTAAAATCAACAACGATACACTCTGTGACATCAGAGAGGGATACTACAACATCGGTGATGGTATACAACAGATGATTGAGTCATTAGTGTCGGCAACAGAACAAAATGGTGAGTGGAAAAAGGAATTGAAACTTCTACTAAACCTACAGAAGACATTCGATAAGATGGAAACTGGCAAAATACTTTAAGAAATATTTGGATAAGTCATTTTTTATTCCTATATTGTGTTACAAACAACAACTAAATGAGATAAAACTATGAGTACATTAAGATTTTCAGATGGTGAAGAATTCGATACATCAGTAGAACTTCAGTTAACGATTCGAAAAGACGGTGTCTACGTAATCGGTGAGGGATACCTCATCCCAGTGAGAGACATCGACGAAGGTAGAAAGAAACTGGAGTCTTACAGGTTGAATCTAGGGCACAGATCGGAGAAGAGTTCAAAATTATAGACTAATGACTGTATTAGAGGCGATAATAAAACATATGGAGGATAACAACTTAGATAGTGCCAATGGCATAAACATCTGTCAGTTGATTGTTGACAACGACATCGACGTTGGGGATCACATCACACCACTGATAGATAGTTTCAAACGGCACAAAGAAAATCAAAAATAGTTGTCAAAAGATTTGGCAATGTGAAATAAAAGTTGTATATT
>Ga0098058_1000742_pt1 | contig 10617 bp, 10 predicted proteins | sample 19_taG_FD_75061 | JGI IMG/M metagenome (GOLD analysis project Ga0098058, IMG submission 75061) | Marine viral communities from the Subarctic Pacific Ocean - 19_ETSP_OMZ_AT15317 metaG | ecosystem: Environmental > Aquatic > Marine > Oceanic | place: Pacific Ocean | collected 2015-01-19 | reverse complement strand
TCCATCGAAGGCATTTCTTTCATTTGTTTTTGAATCGCTCTTTTTATTCTTGGAAGGAAAGTCGTTCTGAACAATTTACCTGATGCAACTTTAGCACGCATGTTGTTTACAAAGGCTTCGTCGCCCACTAAGCTGTCTCCAATTTCTTCTGGATCGTCTAAAGTATCAAATCTAGATATAATTGATTGTATTACCTTGTCTTGCTCTGCATCCATCTTTGATGCATCGGCAGATGCGTCTGCAACGGCAGCATTGTATACTTTCTTACCGCCTCTGCTTAGTCCGGCAGCTGAATCCATTGCGTCAACCTCGGCGGGACGCACGTCTAGATCATCGGCGCCGCTAGGCCCCCAGCGTCGTTTCGTGGTAGGCGTCTTTGAGCCACCTCTGCGGCCAAAAAGGCCACCAAAAGATGCTTCATCGAGATCTTCTATCTCTTCCTTGATAATCTCAACTAATTTTTCTTTTGTAATCTTCATCTGGTCTCCATCCTTTTTTCCACCTTTCTTCTCTTCCTTCAATCCACTGAACATAACATTTGAAACAAGAATCCCATTTGGTTTTACAAGTTTCGTCTTTCAATGTCTTGATCTGAGAGGAGCAAGTGGGACATTTAGTTTTGCTTTCCTTACTAAGTAGTCTCTTCGTAGTAAAAAATCCTTTTTGTTCTTCTAAGATCTCAGAGTCGTTAGATTGGATTTTTTGAGCCAACTCTTTTCGCTGTTCTTTATAATCTTTTTCTTTTTCCTCGTCCCATCCGCTTTGAGGTGTTTTGATTGCTTCTTCACCCCATCGCTCTTTGATTGCTTTTTCTAGTTTTGCTATTTCATTAAGCTTTTTGTTATCAAGTGGGAGCATTGTATACCTTTTGCTTTGCAATAAATACGATTTCTTTTAAGCCTGGTGTTGTTTCCATATTATCTAGATCTTTCATAGAGCACCACTTATAATCTGTATGCTCTTTTCCGTCTAGATGAACTTTACCTGAAAACTTGTTTGTTGTAAAGAAATAAATTCTGTTCTTTTTTATAACGTTAGTATCAATAAGATCTTCTGGGTTGATTGCCAAATTTGATTCTTCTTTTACTTCTCGGCACGTGCCATCTTTTATATCTTCGCCAATCTGAACGTGGCCACCAACCGAACACCATTTTCCCGGCATCCAAGGATCCTTATCTCCTCTCTTTAGGGAAAGGAAGTGATCCTCGTCCTTGAAAATAACAACGTGACCTGAGAACTTGGAGTCTTTTTTCATTTTATTTATTTTGATCTTGATCATTGTGGCAAAGACATCATTAGATCATAAGAGTCAGATCTATACTCGGCTAACCGATCAATGTATCCTTGTTTGCGGAGGATCTTAAAAGCAATGTTTTCTGGTGAATAAGCGCCCTCTCGCTGGAGTCCGGCTTTCCTCATCCTTTTGAGTTTTGCAAAAATGCGTATTGCTTGTCGCTTTGCTTCAACGAACTTTTCTAGCCTCATCAGTTCTTGAACCAAGCCTATTTGATGCATTATCAAATGTGCTTTTTTCATTGCGGATCCGTAATCAAAGTCCCTTTCGGTCCTTCCGGGTTCCTGCACCCAATAGTCTTTGGTCAATGAGTATACCGGGCGGTCTTCATCGTCATAAACTTCACCAATATCCTCGATGTAGATCTCGACTTCGTGACCGAAGATAGTTATACTGTGCTGCTCATTCCACACAAGCCGACGAGAATTAAAAAGATCACGAACCATATCAATATCTTGATTAACTTTGGAAAAATCGACCACAATATGTAAGTCAACGTCAGAATCAGGATGGTAGTTATATCCAGCCAGTGAGCCAGTGAAGTAAATGTCTTCCACAGCGTCTGGATTAATGTTGTGATCTCGTAGGAATGCATTTGCTATTCTTTTTAGTTTAAGTTTGACTTCTAGCTTTAGGTGATCTTGGTCCCCCCAGACTTTAGATGAAAGCTTTTCATGCTGTTTGAAATCTTCTTTAGATAATACTGCTTTTCTTATTTCTTCTTTTTGTAGCGAGCGCTTATTTTTTTGCTCTTGCTTCAAAGAGCCTCTTTCTCTTGCGGCCGATTCAAATATTTTCCAAAACTGATTATACATTTTATTTCTCTTTGTTTAAAAAGGCTCGACGCTTTTGCCGTTTAGGTACCATTCTTTGTCGCCGTTTGCCCATTCAATAGCCGGGCCATCTTCACGGTGGAATTCTCCGTTTATGAGCCATTCTTTGTCGCCGGTTGCCCATTCAATAGCCGGGCCATCTTCACGGTGGAGCTTTCCGTTTAGATACCAATATTTGTGGCCGCTTGCCTTTTCAACAGCCGGTCCATCTTCACGGTGGAGCTTTCCGCTGAGCCACCATTCTTTGGTGCCGTTTACCTTTTCAACAGCCGGACCGCCTTCACGATGTTGTTTTCCGTTTAGATACCAATATTTCTTGCCATCTATATATTCAACAGCCGGTCCATCTTCACGGTGGAGCTTTCCGTTGAGGTGCCACTCTTTGTGGCCGTTTACCTTTTCAACAGCCGGTCCATCTTCACGGTGGAGCTTTCCGTTAACGTACCATTCCTTGTAGCCGTCTGCATATTCAACAGCCGGACCATCTGCACGATGTTGTTTTCCGTTGAGCCACCATTCTTTGACGCCGTTTACAAATTCCATAGCCGGACCATCTTCACGGTGAGGTTCTCCGTTGTAACGCCAACCTTTGAGTGTTGGGTCTTGAATAAATTCACGGCCGTCGTCAAACTTCTTGTAAGCGTATTTTGATAAGTTTTTTTGGATATCTTGGCCAAACGCTTCTTTTACAGGCTTAAGCAAGGAGATTAGTTCGACCTTTTTGGAATCACTGACGTCGACGTCTTCTTCATCCATAAACTGGTCAGATCCAAAGTGGATTTGATATTTTTCACCTTTATGATCTGGGTGTTTTGGGATAAAGACGGTCAGCGGATCTTCGTCAGTGTGATACTCTTCGTAGTAACCCAAACCAGGAGCAGCCGTGCACCAATCTGTCCCTTTCCCTAACTCGCAGGCGGCGCCTTTGTTGGTGGGGATAAGAATAGTCCAATTCTCGTCGTCAAGAATGACCTTTTTTCCTTGTTCGGCGTCTAAGTAAGATTTCTTATCAAGATGTGCTTTGATTTTCGGACGAGCCTCACCAACTACTTCAAGGAGACCCTCAAGATCTAGCTTTTGGAGCTGTTTCTCTTCCATAAACGTTTTCTGTTGAAAGAAAAGCTCAAGCGCAGAGCTGTACTTTTCAGTGAGAGATTTAGTCCAGGATCTGATCGAACCCAACTTTCCTTTCTTGTAAAGGCCCAAGATCCACTGTAAGCCTTCGGCCTGATCGTTTTCTTGTATGTCTGTTGGGATAAAGTTCTGAAAAAGTTCTTGAAATCTTGGTGTTTTTAGCCATCGTTCCACTTTCTCCAGCTCCCATTCTTCATTCCTAGCAACTGCTTTCTTCATTTTCTTTGAATCAAACTGCAACATCACATCTTCAAGCTTCACTTCATTAAGAAGCCTGGTTGCCTCTTTCTCGATAAGCTCTTGCAAGCCTTCTTTGTTTATTTCTATGGCGGCAAGTTGTTTATTGGCTGCTTTCTTGGTTTTGTGTGTTCCAAGACGTTTTCCGCCTTTCTTTGGATAGACAACATACTCATTATCAACTTTTTTTATTGTTTCATCAACAATCTTCCTAGTTAGATCTTCTATGATGTCTTTGATGCTCACCTTCTTCTCCTAAACGGCCTGTAAGAAACAGTTAGGCCGCCAATAACAGATTGACTCGTTACATCATAAGTAGTGTTTAGGCCGTAATCAAACGTTCTTGTCTCTAAGTGTAGTGCCGGCCCGACTGCAAAGGTGCCTAGGCCTGCGTTAACGGTAAGGCCCACCCCAAATCTTTCATACCAGCGTTCCCTCAATCTTCTGCTGTTAACAATAAGCTCTCCTATCTCTATTTCTAGTCTATTTGTTTGTTCAGCAGCAATAGCGCCCCAGACACCATCTGGCCCTTGGTTCAACGCTAAGTCTAAAACAAAAGGTTCTAGCTGGGTCAGGGACAACTCTGCATGCGGCGGATTGCTTTCCGTAAATCCTAAAACTCTATAACCAGAATTCTCAAGATCGAAATCAACCCGTAGATTCGGGATCCCTTCAGTTTCTTCTGTTATTGTTGTGTTAACCGTCTCCTCATCGCAGCGATATTCAATAATGGTCGTAACTGCATTTGAGTTCTCGTTGGCGCTTGAGAACTCAATCTCTTCCCTTAAAGATGCATTGACCTGAGTTAAAAACACTAAATTGCCTTCAAGCTCCTGGGCGGCTTCGTCTAGTCTTGTGTTTTCTCCTAACAGATCAGCTATTCGGCTTTCTTTAAAGGCTATATCTTGTGCCAGTCTGAATTCTACACCTTCTAAGATCTCAACTGACCCCCGGGCGCTGGCTAGATCGTTTTGAAGGCTCTGAATTAAGCGCCTGCCTTGTTTCTTCTCAAAAACTAAGCCGGCTAGTGTCCCGAAGGCAATCAGAACCATAGAGGCTAAAAATATATCTTTAATTCCAAATTTCATTTTCTCAAGAACGAAGTTTTGCTACCGCATCAACAACAGCCTGCGATCCGATAAAAATAGCAGTGATTGTTACCCAATCTGCGGATGTAAGGCCAGCAAAGGCCAAAAGCCCGGTTGCTGTAATCCAAGCAAGAAACTTTCTACTTATTGCCTTCTCTACAGCCCTGTCTAAAAAGCCTTTTTCAATATTAGCCGATTTGCAATCTTTGCATGTCATCATGGTATCTCCTTTAATTATCTGAGTTTGCTAGCTAGTTGCTGACCTAGCGGCCCCTGGCCAGCTAGCGTCCTTAGTGCTCGTTCGACATTCTCTTCTCCACCAGGAATTAAGTCCTCGACGTCGCCGGCGTTGCCTACTGCTGATGCATCCTGCAGACTAGAGGTTAGGACTTCCATCGCATATGTCATAAATGGAAAGTCTTGTTGAGTAAGTTGTACCGGCTCTCCGCTGTTGGCTGCCTCTATGAAGCCGCTAACCTCTGCCCTGACACGCTCTATACCACCGTTGTCTCTAACCCTCTGTTGAAGCTGATCATTATTCATTAGCTCTCCCACAAAGAAAGACACAACTGCCCGAGCGCCTTCAGTTGAAAAGACGACTTGGTTGTCTTGCACCTCCAAATAATCTGTATCTTGAACTACTTCTTCAACACCCGGTCCGTCGGCAGGAGCGATAACACTAGCGGCTGCTGGGGCTATGGCTCCAAATAAGCTAGCAAACGCCAATCCAAGCGCTATTCCTTTTGGAGCTTGGCTTTTAATCATTTTCGTAATTGAGTCTTTTAGCCCTTCCGTAATTACATCTTTTTTATAAAGAGCTTCTAGCATTAAACAAGCTTCATTTTTTTGTTGCTCTGTTATAAGCTGCTCACTCTTAACAAAACTATTCCAGTTTTCCATTATAAGTTTCATAGCCGGCATTACTTTCTCCTTTAATACTATAAATAGTTAGACATTCACAAAAGCGTACCCATCTTTCTTTTGGATCAACACCTCGTCATCAACAATATCCTTGAGCGAATCTAGATGGGAAATGAGGAACACTGTCTCAAAATTCTCACGATACATTTGAAGGATTTTGATGAAGCCATCCATATTCTCAGCATCAAGCGCTGTTGCAGGTTCATCCAGCACGGCAAAGTTTGGAATAGGCAAAGAAGATACGTTTAGGAGGCCAAGGCGGATGGCCGTTGCCGCAATGGTCTTCTCTGCTCCCGATCCTAGTTCAATCGGCCTTGCATCGAACCTTGAGTGCTTGATGAAGATATTTAGTTTATTTCCGTCTTCTTCAAAAAAGACTTGAAAATCCACGACGTCAGAAAGCACCTTCTCAATCTCCTCATTGATAACCGGAAGCATTTTTTTCGTTACATCATAAGGGATCCCGTTTGGGTGCATACAGCGCATAAAGTAAATAAACGTAGAATAATCCTCTCTTGCCTTTTGGAGCTTTTCTTTTGTCTGGATGGCCAAGCCGATTCTTACATTTGCCCCTACTTCGTCCCCTAAGAGATCTAGAAGTGCGCTGTTGTACCTATCCCAGTCTTTTTGAGTGTTTTTAATCGATCGATCAAGTTTCTTCAGCTGTTCTTTGAGGTTTGAGACATTTTTAATCTCTGTTTCATTATCTTCATAGATCTTCTTCTTTTCTAGAAGGCCGCCTAGTGACATCTGGATCATTTTTAGTTCCATTCTTCTATTCGCAAGTTGTTTTTCTGTGTCTGTCTTCGCAATCACAATATTATTGTATCTGACGAGAAGATCGTTAACTTCCTCAACGTTAAGTCTTTTTATTTCTCCTTCATGGATCTCGGCGGTGTCTTTGAGCCTCTTGATCGCCTGATCGATAAGGTCAAAAGAGCCGGCTGCCTCGTGGGCATCCTTGATGAAGCGACAAGTGGGGTACTTATCGCCACAAGGGACAGAAGAAAGAAGCTTCTGTTTGGCCTCCACGTCGGCCTTCTGGCGTTCTCTCTCTTTTAGTGCTACTGTGAGGTCTATGAGTTGTTTAAACGTCTTAGAGTGCACTTCCTTGCGTTCTAGGGTGCTTTCTAGATCAAAGTCCTGGGTGAATGCTTCGAACTTACCAATATTGTCCAAATATTCACTAATATCGCTTTCTAGATCTAGTTTTCGAGTTTCATTCTTCTGGATTTCGCCTAAGACTTCGTCAATGTCAATATCGATCTCTTTTTGAGAACGGATCTGGTGCTGAACGTTGCTCCTTTCCTCCTTGTAACCATCCAAAACAGCATTGAGTCCGCTGCAGCGTAGTTTTTCGTCGACGATCTTCTCGTGTAGGGTGATAAGTGCGGCCTCTTCTTCCTCAATCTGCGCATCGTAGTCGGTACCTTCCAACCCTTTCACCAGTGCACGCTTATCTTGTGAGATCTCTTTTGCCTTTTTGAATTTCTTGTCCAAGATCTCAAGATCAAGAAACTTTGCAAGGATCTCTTTACGCTTTGTTGTGCCTTCGTTGATAAAATTCAACGAATTCATCTGGGATATCATCGATGTTAAGAGAAAGTCGTCGAGCGTGCCAAGATAATGGCGGATGTTTGCGTCTGTTTCGTTTCTCGTTTGCCCGTTCAAGCATTCTGTCTTGCGTGTCACGGGGTCAAAAACAGAAAAAGTCAAATCTGTTTTTGCTTCAGTACTTTCTTTCCCGTGAAGTCTCTTAAGGTATTTCTTGCTTTCACGCTTAATTGTGAAAACTTTATCTCCAATAGAAAATTTTACTTCTCCTGTGGCGTTTTCTTTATTCTGGTTAATAAGATCAACGTTCTTTCGTACTGGTTTTGAACTGGAGTTGAAAATAGCGTATAGAACACTGTCAATGACGGAGGATTTACCGGAATAGTTCTTCCCGAAGATGCCAATAATGCCATTTAGTTTCGCAAAATCCATAGAATTGCCCTCCCCATAGTTGAAGAGGTTGTCGAACTTAAAACTGTCTAGATTCCAATGAATATTTCGCTTTGTTTCTTCATCTTCGTTAATAAGAGTCGAGATTTGCTTATTCAGGGTAAACACTTGCGATAGTTGCTCGTTGCTGAGTTCGTAATCTGCAAGGTACTCCTCCATCAACCTCTCTTGCACCTTTGTATCCCGCATATTCATTCTTTCTGCATGCGCCGAGGCAGATGAACCACGAGCGCCCGAGAAGCGATTAAGAAAAGCAACTGATTCGGGCTTGAACTTGGTTCTTACCACATCGGCAGCCTTTTTCAGGGTTGAGATCGGGTGATTGTGCTCTGAGATAAGACGTACTCGGGCACCTGATGGGATACTAGTGCCTCTTGGTAGTCTTCCGGTCTTTGTAAGCTTGATTGTGATGAAAGGTTTAGGATTGGAGACAGGAATGTGCTTGCAAGTGAAGCTTTCTTTGTCTTTGATGTCCCAAATAAGAATTCCTTTGTCGTTTGTCTCTCCAAAGTTCTGTTGGATTGTCGATCCTGGATATCGAAATCGTCCACGATCGTCTAATAGCTGGTTTGTCTTGTGGATATCTCCAAAGAAGCCATAATCAAAGTTCTCAAATGTCTCCAGGTTGGTTTCACCTTCCAAGGTCCAGCCAATATCTGTTTCTGACCCTCGCACGCTGCCATGGTATAGGGCAATGTTGATAAAATCCTGATCCGGACTAAGATTCCAATTGTCTTCGTCGTCAAAAACGCACAAAGCGTGTAAAGCGAACTTTTCTGGAAGCTCTACCTGGCCATAGCCCTTAAAAAGATGCAAATCCGGATGTTTTAGGTTCTGCACAATGGGGGTTAGGGCGTCTTGGCGTGCTGAGTTCTTAAGATTTCCGTCGTGATTGCCCAAAAGGACATAAGTTGGCGCAATATCGGCCATACTTGACAGGAATTCTGATGCAAGCTCGACAAATTCGGGTGAAATCTGGGTCTTTGTGTGTGCAATGTCCCCTGTATGCACAATAAAATCTACTTTTTCCTCTCTTAATGTCTTATAAAGTTGTGAGAATACCTCTCGATACTCCTTTTGATATTTGTAGTTCCGGATATGTGTGTCGCTCAGGTGTGCAAAACGCATTAAATTGCCTCCAATAAATTCCTAGCTGTTAATTCGAACAAATTCTGTTGTAGGATGGGTGCTGCTTTTTTCTTTCGCAGTGAAAATTCGTTTTTGGGCATTTCGCCAAGGTCTTTGAAGCCGGATACATCAACTTTGTATACCTCTACTTCAAAATCAAGTAATAGTTTCATAATCTTAAGTTCTTTTTTATACGCATCTGGATCTAGCGCCAAATAGACTGTGCTATCGTTCTCAATCAGCTTGCGGAGCAATATTGAGTTTTCAGTCATTGTGGATCCAAGAAGTGGTACTGAGTTAGGACCGGCGACGATAGCATCAAAGACACCTTCTGTGATCACGATATCCCGATCCCAATCGATAAAAAGCTCGTTAAAAACAATGTTTCGGCTAGCTTTTGGATTCTTATAAGTCGGCCAAACGCTCTTGTCGAAGGCCCGGGTGATAAAATAGTTCGGTGCGCCGTTGTCTCCAAACGAAGGAACCACCAAGCGGCCCTTATATGCGCCTTTTTCACAGAAGCCAACCTTCCAATAAGCAAGGTCAAACTCGTTTAAACCTCTGGAGCGTAAATAGTTAAGGGGTCGGCGCAGCGTCAGAGGTGTTCTTTTCTTGTGGAGGGGTTGATATTCTTTTGGAAGCCGGATTACTTGTTGTTTTTCTTCATCTGAGATCTCGAAAAGGAGTTTTTCATCGAATTCGGAAAAGTCGATCTTTCTTGAGAACTGATCCCACTCTTTTAGAAGCGACCAATTGCTAAACTTCTTAAGCAAACGACGAATGTTGCGGCCGGATGCGTCACATACCCAGCAGTGGTATGCGTTTTTTTTGATATTGATGGCTAGTTTCGGTTTGTGGTGATTGCAAAAAGGGCAAGAGAAGTAATATTCATCTCTGCCCTGTTTAAGACCATACCCTAACGCTTGCTTAATAATCGTCAGTTTTTCTTGTTCATGCATAGTTGTAGTCCAGCCCTGGCAATAATAAGTGAGTCAGCCCGATCGTAAGTGTCGGGCTTTGGATTGCCATGTCTAGTATACTCTATCATGAATGACGGCTCGTTGTCAACAAGATACTGCAGAACCTGCTTCTTTGCTGGTGTTCCTTTGGTTATTTTAATCCCGGCTAACTTCCTAGCTGACGTAGCAGCAATGTATTCTGGTTCTAAGAGCCATTGCTTATAAGCATGCCAAGAGACAACGCCATTAAAACGAGAGAGAGTAGAAAGAGTTGCAGCAGAGCTAAATCCCGATCGAAAAGATTGTAGAGATTGCTCAATAAAAATTTTATCGGGTTTTTGAGAAAGTTTTTTAAAATACTCGGCAACTTTTTCACTCTTTATAAAGAAATTTTTATACTTCCGAAGATCTATTGCATCGTTTAATATAGTGTTGTTATTATAATCTATTAACGTTATACCTGTTATACTTGTGCTTATATCTAAACCTAATATCATATAATGATTATATCACGTAAAACGTTAGATGTCAAGCTTAAGTTTAAAAGTTATGTCTCTCGACTCGGTCTTCTTTACCGGTCTGGCCAAAGAAGCAACAGCGACAAGGTTTTTATCTTCATCGTAAAGGCCTATTTTAGAGATATAGGTTGTTTTTTCAAATGGAGCTGTCGGGTCTTGATAGGACGCTGACGCTATGTTCTTTATTATCCTAACCGGCTCTATGAAACTTCCTACAGACCCGGTAAACTCTATGGATTTAAAACTATCTTTTGTGTAGAAGGTTGGATTTTCAGATTGGTTCAGCTCTCCACGAGGTGCTGTGCAAAACATTAGCTTTGTGTTGACCTCACTAGTAGACTCAAAATGAAGGTGGAAAGAAGAAGATGGAAGTGAGGTAGAGGAATAATCTACATTCCCCTGGATTCCGGCTAAATAATAATACCACCGGAACTTTTCATCGCCTCCGTTCCGGTTATAGTCATCAATATTGTCGGTTGTGACCTCCCAAGAGCCAGTAAG
>Ga0098058_1000740_pt1 | contig 10629 bp, 11 predicted proteins | sample 19_taG_FD_75061 | JGI IMG/M metagenome (GOLD analysis project Ga0098058, IMG submission 75061) | Marine viral communities from the Subarctic Pacific Ocean - 19_ETSP_OMZ_AT15317 metaG | ecosystem: Environmental > Aquatic > Marine > Oceanic | place: Pacific Ocean | collected 2015-01-19 | reverse complement strand
TGAGATTTCTTGTTTCATTGTTAAACAAAGTGGAGCAGGAATTGGTAACTTTGATACATGGTTAAACCATTCAGATGCAGCAAACAGTAGCTGGGACGAAGGTTGGGGAGTATTTTATTACTCAGCTGGTGGAGATCACACACATGGATATTATGATTATTATTCGAGTGATAGAATTGGATTAACTGATAACGTCGGCGCAACTAATATAGTATCGTATAGATTCAACGCAGCAAGTCCATATGATAATGAAATTAGATTGGACGATGGAACTTGGGAAGTAGATGGATCACCATCAACATCATATGCCAAGGAAACAAGCGATGGTATGACAATTGGTGGAGATACTAACAATAGTGCTACTTGGAATGTATATGGTAGAATTTATAGAGTTTTGATTTATGATTCGTATTTATCGGATACAGATCAAAACACAGTAGTAGATATATTGAAAACAACTTATGGTATTTAATAATGAATAATAGATCATACATAGAATTTACATCATATTCAGAGTATCAGAATATTCTGAATCACCTAACTGTAGAGTTTGGGGATAGATACCAACGTGAGATAAAGCACCCAATTGAAGATAAATGGTTATTGGTGGTCAAGGATAAATTTGAGGATAAAATTCTTAAATGCATATCAACCGATCTATGGGATAGTAGAATGCCACATTCAGATGATGTTAATCAGGACTTTTTTCAATATAATATAAAATTAACTGAAAAAGAAGTTGACTACGCAATTAATCATCAATTTAAAATATTAATAAAAAATACAAAAACAGAAGTAGAAGTAATCAATGATAAAATAACAAGTGCCATGAATGGAGAAACATATGGTACAATTTTATATAATAACGCATTGAAAAAATGGGGATTGATTATTCGAACTAATACATATGTTGTGGAAACAATATGGGCGCTAGGGGCAGAAGAGTATGATGCTTTGCAACCATTAACTGACCCAAATTGGACGATCAGTAATTAAACAATTAGATAGGAAGACCACATGGCAGATTTAAGTAATTTAAGCATATCAGAATCATTTGATCATCTATTGCAGATATCCAAAAGTATCATGTATGATGGTACTGGTTCGTTGATAACAAATCTAGATATACAGGGTACTGTATCAGCTTCAACCTTCTCTGGATCTCATGTGGGTAATTTCACTGGAGATGGGTCAGGGTTAACGGGAGTCGTAGCCGCAGGATCTGGTATATTCATTTTAACTGGATCGAAGTATAATACAACTCAGGATTTAGAAATTACAGGATCATTGACTGTAACAGGACCAATATCAGCCTCAGCCTTTTTAGGAGGTCATTGGACAGGTTCTGGTGATGGAACTACGATGTATGATACTAATGGAGGACACACTATTGTTAGTGCAGTAGAACATAGTATTATAGCTGGTGGTCAAACGAATACAATTAATGACAATGATAGATCTGGTATTCTGGCGGGTCAGAATAATACCATACAAGGTAACGCGTCCGAAGCTGTAATTTGTGGTGGTAATGGTAATGATATTAATGCATGTACTTATGGATTTATAGGTGGGGGTATTAATAATACATTAAGTAGCTTAGCCAATGGTTCAGCTATAGTTGGTGGTAATGGTAATACAATAGATACTGTTGATTACTCCATAATTTTGGCAGGACAAAATATAAATGCAACTCATGATAATACAGCCTACGCCCAGCGACTACAGGTACTCGAGGATACATCACTAACTGGATCACTTACAGTATCAGGTGGAATAGTTGATATTACTGGAACCTCAGTTATATCTGGATCCATATTTTCAGGTAGTTTTGTTGGAGATGGTTCCGGATTAACTGGAATTGCAGGTGGGATATTTGTATTGACTGGTTCAAAACAAAATACAACTAATGATATTGAGATAACAGGAAGCTTAGCAGTATCTAGTTTATCAATGTCTATAGTTCCAGTTGCATCAAATGATGCAGCAATTATCCTGGCCAGAGACCCAGATACAGGAAATATTGTTCACAGACCAGTATCAACGATATCAGGATCCGGTGGAGGTGGGGGAAGCTCTAGAACATCAGCTTCAATATCAACATCAGGATCAGAATCAAATATAGTAGATAGTATTGACACTTTAAGTAACAATGCAATACACTTTATTGATGTATATGTAACTGGAAGACAGACAGCTAGTATAGACGATTATGGATATGCTAAGAGAAGTTTAGCAGTTGAACAATCAGCCTCGGTTGTTACGATACGACATGAGAATGCTGATATGGACAAATGGAGCGCAAATTTAGGACCAGATTATCTTAACTTTGCAGTCAACGGATCTCAAATTGATATATATGTAACAGGTTCAGCCACAGCAAAAACAATTAAGTGGGATTCAAATTACGAGATAATTAATAAATCATAATGGCACTAAATAGTAAAAACATATACAGAATGACTATTGGAGAAATAGAACTCCAATCAGGTAATGGAATACCAAATCATTCCTCGCCAACAGGATCAATCTACAGTAACGTCGACTCAGGAAGTTTATATATCTGTAAGGGAGATACTACTTGGGAATATATGAATAAAGTATGTTATGGTCGAATGGTATTCGATGACGCCAGAAAGAATTGCGCGATTACAGCTACCAACACATGGTTTGCATGTAATGCCAATTGGTCAGGTAGTTATATGAATGGATGTGAAATATCATCTAGTACACATTTGGTGATAGGTGATAATAGAGCTGGAATGTTTGAAATAAAGTGCGGTATGTCAATATTTGCATTGACAACTGATACATTTGATATTGGTTTAAATATAAATGATGAACTCCCATTAACAGGTTCATATATCAGAACAATGACTAGTACAGCAGGAGCTGATGAGAATTTCACATACCTGAATACTAGAATGAACTTAAATGACGGTGACAAGATTAGTGTATCCGTAAAAAACCTGGACGATTCAGGTGATATGGATTGGTTACATGGGTGGATGTTAGTAAAAAGAATAGGTGATTAATGGCAGATTCAAAACATAAAAGAACCTTAGGGAAAATAGAAATTGGACATCTAGGTGCTCCACCATTCATAGCAGGTACTGATGCAGTACTGAGTTCTAGTGGAATAGGACCACTCAATCTATTGGATGAAGATGAATTTGAAAACGCTTCATCTAGATCATTGTGGAAATTCTTTGATGGATCTGAAGTAAATAATTGGGAATTTGGTACAGCAGAAGCTTATAGTGGATCATATTCACTATACATATCAGAAGACGGTGGAACTTCATCGGATTATACAGAAACAAATACAGCTATTGTATTCGTAACCAGATCATTAAACTTCCCAGCTGGAGCAGTTAACGCTACAATGTCATTTGACTGGAAATGTAATGGAGAAGGACGATATGACCATGCCGATGTGCATTTAAAGGGAGAAAAAGTTCCAATTGTAGGAACTTCATTACCTGATGCAGGAAGATATAATACAGCTGACATGAGTGAAAACACAACATGGCATCGCGAATACTTTCCAATAACAGAATCAGTTGATGGTAAATCACTTAGATTTATAATGCAATGGAAAAATGATAGTAGTGTAGGTGGAGACCCAGGATTTAGTTTTGATAATTTACAAGTAACATATCATTCGGGATCTGACACTATAGTAACCCCAGCTGTCCCAGAGGTAAATAATAATACTAGCCCAATTACTGGATCAGTGTATATTGATAATAATTCTGGGTCATTTTATGTTAATATGACAAAGGCCGGAGCAATTGAAAATACAGTGATTAATCATTGGATGCCAGTATCTTCAACTCAATATGGAGGAGTATTCCAGCCAGCTCAATCATCATTAGATATTGCACTTACACTTAATGTGTGGGTAGATATAGCTTCAACTGGATCATGGACTCCAATGTCATCATCAGCTCATATAAGTTGTAGTACTAGTGAGATAACAGTATTACCTGGTGGAGCCGGCTGGTATCAAGTAGATTATCAAGGAGCTTATCAAGATTTTTCTGCAGATGATAGATATGAAGTAGGAATATCAGTAAATGGAGCTACACCAACTGGAGGATCACATTGTAAGACTTATTTTTATGATTTTGACGAATATGATGGTTGGAGTGGAATGTGTGTATTAGAATTACAGGATAATGATTACGTGCGATTGAATTTAAGAAATGTAGATGCAACAAATCCAGTAGGTGTATATCAAGCCAAATATCAGATAAAGAAAGTTGCAGACCCAATAAACATAAGTAGTTAATATGGCAATACATAAACAGACAGTAGGAAAAATGGAGTATTCATTTACGACAGACGTTTATCCATCACATAGTGCTGGAAAAGGTTCTGTATGTTTTAATGAACAAGGACATGTGTTCGTAAATCAAGATGGTAAGTCCGACTGGATCCATCATGAAATGAACATTGGTGGAATGAGTCATTTGGGGCTAGACGATGACTATGTTACTAGAGCTGGATTATCCGAAGGTACGTGGTACATTGAAGAAGGAATCACAGCTGTAACTGAATCATATATGAGTCAAATAAGTTCATCTGATTTGTATTACTCAACAAATAGAGTTGCGGGATTATATGAAACGAATTGGAATGTGTCGTTCGTAACACAACCTGAATCAGATGAAAAATTCTTATCAATTGTCAACTGGAGAGAGGGAACTGGGGAAATTAGTGCTAGTTTATATGGAGACGGACAAGCAGAAACAAAAATATATCAAACTGGTGCAGGAGCAAAAAATGTTATGCATACTGGATTAATCCCAAGCTTTCAAGAAGATAGATTAGCTCCATTATTTGCATTGAAATTAGATGGAAATGGAACTGGCGTTAGTATTGGTCAAGGTCAATTTACATGGAGAGTTAATTTAGCAGATCCATTCTTTAATTTATTAGATGAACAATTTGAAGATGATACTACTGGATATATACCAATTTCAGGAACTATTGGGAATTGGCATTTCGCCAACGATACATATAATAAATTAATTATTAGTAGCTCAACAGCATATTCGGGAAGTAACTCATTATATGTTGCATCCTCATCGGCATTATTTCCAGGAGCTCCAGTATATAGTAATTTACAGACAGGTTCTAGTGACCCAGCTGTAGTAGGAGATGAATGGTCATATGCATGGACAGAGTTTGACGTACCTGATGTGGATACTGATTGTATATTCATTCAATATAGAGCTAAGGTAGCCGGAAGTGTTGTTACAGATGAGGGAGTTACATACCTAGCCCCAGCATCAGAAGCTAAACCGTCAGCTAGCCTTGAGTATAGTTCAAGTTATCAATTAATAACACGGATAACTGGGGATGGAAATACTTGGATGAAATATCAATACCAATTAAAGGATTCGGCTCACAATTTACGCGGTACTAGACAACGATTAATATTCGCATGGTACACAAATGGAAACCAATTTTTATCCCAAGAACCAATAGCATATGATGATATACAGGTTTATTTCAAAAGAAAATAATTATAATAAAGGATTAGTATAATGAACAAATACAACATATTCAAACGAAATTATAATCCGGGTGTAGTAAAGCCGGGTACTTACGTTCCTGCAGCTTTCATATATTCAGTCGGAACTAATCCAGATCCAACTAACTATGATGATATTACAAATATTGATACGTGGGATGTACATGGATCTAGAAAGTATGATTACTTATTTGTCAGACAGCAAATAGACATGATTTGTAAAACTAAAGTTGAGAATGATAAAAATACATACGAGACATTACCTGAACTACATCAGAAGATAGCATGTCAAAAATTTCTAGTACCAGAAGCTTCAAGAAGTGTATATTATACAGACGCGGAACAATATACTCAATGGAAGACTTTAGGTAAAAAAGCTAAAGAATGTAGAAAAAAGCGTTGGGAATTAGCTAAAGATTATATATCTTATAAGTTAACCAGTGATGACTCTGAAGACTTGGCAGAAGATACTGATACTATCAGTACAAAATATATCAGATATGGTAAGAGTGATTTAATTGATTATATTGAAGGTTCTGGATCTTATTCAGGAAACGGATATCCAGCTAAGTCATATTATACATTGGATGATAAATTGGTTATAATCAACGCACTGAACGAACACGGTGTGTATAAAAAGTAACATAAAATTTGGTTTATTGAAATTAAACCTATACCTTTATGTTAAAATAAGGAGATTATGGATAATTTAGGACAATGGGTCGTAGACCAATTAATAGCAGAAACTAAGATTGAAAGAGTAATTGCAATTTACCCAGGACGGTTTCAACCGATGGGAAGACATCATGCAGAGACGTTTAAGTGGGTACAAGAACAATTCGGTGAAGAGAATAGTTTTATAGCTACAACTAATAAAACAGAATTACCTAAATCTCCATTCTCATTTGACGAGAAAAAACAAATCATAGAATCATATGGTATTACAAATGTAGTCGAAGTAAAGAATGCATATGTAGCTAAAGAAATAACAGAACAATTTGATCCTGAAAATACAGCTGTAGTATTTATAGTTGGAAAGAAAGATATGGATGAAAATCCTAGGATTAAAATTGGAAAGAAAAAGAACGGTGATCCAACATATTTTCAAAATATGACAGAAAGCTTACAATCGTTAGATAAGCATGGATACATTGTAGAAGCTCCACACGTAGCATTGGTGTTGGACGAAATGGGAATAATGTCAGGAACTTCTATTAGAAAATCATTGGGAGAAGTTAATGAGAAAAAAGCAGGTAAATTATTTGAAGACATATTTGGTCACAAAGATCCGGAAGTTTTTGGATTGGTTATGGCTAAGTTGGGAGACCTAAATGAATTCATTGGTGACTTTGTAGTTAAGAGTGATGTAGTTACATTACTTAAGGAAGTAAGTTCAATGTCTGCAGCAAGTGCAATTGACGATGGACCGAGATATTTTTATGGTAACCAAAAAACATATCGCAAGAAGACACAAGATATGGCTCAGAAACTAGGATTTGATGTAGTAAACTATATCATGGGTGACGAGCAATTTGAAGTACATGATACAAGATACCCAGAAGGACCAGTAGGAACAGTATCTTATTTCCCAGTAGGTAAAGCTGGTAAAGAAAAAGCCGGAACAAACCAACTAGTTGATATGGTTGGTATGGAAGCTTATTTGAAATGGGAAGCACATATAAAGAGTGTAGCTGAATTAGTAGGATTCAAGTTAATCAATTATTTAGGAGCTGCAGCCGCAATTGAGTTGTCAGTAAATGAACCAGAAGGATTGATGGAAATGACTTTCAAAGAAGGTGGAAGTTCAGGACATATGTTACATCCATATGAAAATAATGATTTATCTTTCAATGACTTGAAAGAAATTGTTACTTTGGGATTGAGTGGTAAATTAGGACCATTACATGAAAAGACAGATGGACAAAACTTAAAAGTTACATGGAAAGACGGTAAATTAAAAGCCGCAAGAAATAAAACAACTTTACAGGATCCAATGACGATCACTGAAGTTGCCAAGAAGTTTGACGGAAGAGGTGCAATTAAAGATGCATTCCATTTTGCAATGAGAGATCTAAGCAAAGCAATGAAAGATGTACCGTCTGAATTAAAGGAAGAAATATTCGGGAATGGAAAAAGATTCTTGAATTTAGAAATTATATATCCAGGGACAGAAAACGTAATTCATTATAATAGAAGTATTTTACAATTTCACAATGTGAATGAATACAATGAGGGTGAATTGGTTGGATATCTGGAGAATGCCGAAACAGTATTATTTGAAGCAATTACAAATAAGAAAGGTAAAGTATTTGAGATCATCGGACCAAACGAAATAAAGGTGAAGAAAGATGAAAAACATATTAAATATTTTCAAGACAAGCTGGACGAAATTTGTAAAAAAGTGGGATCGAGTACGATTAAAGATTATAAATTCAATTGCGTCAAAGCGATTTTAAATAATCATGAATGGACACATCATTCTCATATGACACAAGAATCAGTTGATGGGTTAGCTAGAAGAGTAGCATTTCAAGATAAATCATTTAGATTGAATGGGAAAACTATAGCAGATAAACATTCATTGGCAGAAGCCAAAGCTTTTGATAAAAATGCGAAGAAGTTATATAAAGAAATAACAAAACCACTCGAATCTGTTATATTAGAATTCGGAACAAAGGTTTTATCCAATGCTACAAATCATATAGCAGAGAACACCACAACAACCAAAGAAATCCTTGAGAATAAGGTCCAGGACACGATCCTAGAGATAACTAGTAATCATTTAGATATGGTAGATAAGTTAGAAGTTCAAATGGAAAGATATACCGATTCTGGAGATACTGTAAACCCAATTGAGGGAGTAGTATTTGAATACAAAGGACATACAATGAAATTGACGGGTGGATTTGCCCCAATTAATCAGATGTTAGGTTTCCTTAAATTTTCCAAATAACCCATCTTAATCAGATTCTAACATATTTATAAGAAAATATGGAGATTGATCATGGAATCATGTGAACACTGCGACTGTGAAAGTTGTCAAGAATGTACTTGTGGAAATTGTGAATGTGAATTTTGCAATATTAACCAGAAAGACGATTAAGGTTACCTCCTAGAAACAAGGATCGGAAATGAATTAATTAATGCATACTGATATGATCATACTTCTGAAGAAGATCGGTCATGATGAGAAACTAGAGCGCCAAACGAAACAAGAAGCGGTGAACTCACTAGCTACGATTACAAGAGACATCAAAGCTAAGAAACAACTATCCAATGAAGATATAACATATGTACATGAGTTAATGGCTACATATCAAATGAATGATTCTATTGGAAGTCAACTAGAAGAAGGTTCGGACTGTGGATGTTCTAAAAAAGACAGAAACAAGCGAGTTGAGAGCTTAACGAATTTACATTATCCAGGAGTATCTGGTAAAGGAAAAGTTCCAAAACCAAATCACAAAGAGAAACCAGAAGACAAATTAGTAAACCCAGAAGAATTTTTGGACGATGACTATAAAGACGACAAGATCTCTGAAATGATCCGTGAAGAATTAGATATGATGTTAACTGAGAGAACAGGGGTTAAAAGTTCATATCACGACTTCGGTGATGGTATCCAAGGCTTAAATGAATTTGCAAATGCAGAGGATGATAAAGTCTTACAGAAATTAATGAATGCAGCATTGAAATTAGAAAATGCAGTGAGTAGACATTTAAAGTCTCGGCATGGTATAGTGTAGTAAACCATATTTATTACAAATCAAGAAATAGGTTATGGCAAAAAAATTCAAATCACAAGCTAATAAAAAATTAAAGAATCTAGAGACTGTCAAGAAGATGGTCTCTGGTACTCATAGATCACAAACAAAAACCAAAGTCGGTTATGAGTCCGACAAAACAATTGTAAAACGAGAAATCGGAGACACTTGGGTTGATGAGAAAGGGGTTGAGTGGATTCAGAAAGATGGTTACAAAATGAAGAAAGGAAAGCTTCAGGATGTCAGAGACTATCTATTCTCTTTCCCAAACTGTCCCAAAGAAAAATGTACTTGTAATTCTCCAAAACGGAATGATCACAAAATGAAAAAACTTCATGGAAAGTGTTTCGACTGTGTAATTGACATGGAACACGATCACCGTGTAAATGGAACGTTTGAAGAATACGAGCGCAAGAAAGTTGTAGATAATGCTAAGGCCTGGTTGGTCCAAGCAAAAAAAGAGCTAGACGTTGTACTCCGTGCAGTGGAAGCTAAAAGTTTCGTTAATCAAGACGGTACCGTTGAAGAATGGACTGGTGGATTGACAGTTGAAGAAATGAAGGATAAAATCGAAGCAGATTTTACAGAATTCAAACTCCAGTTCTTAGGAAAACTTGGTGTAACCGAGGCCGAATTAGGAGAAACAAATGAAAGAATTTCTAAAGAAGATAATGAGTGATGTCGATGGACAAGCCTCATCAAAAAGATTAGTTACATTAATAAGCTTTTTAGTACTACTATCAACTTGGGGAGCTAATATGTTCGCCGGTAAAACCGTAGACGAATTTATATATGATGGATTTTTATACATCGTGTGTGTTGGTTTAGGTGTGGTAGCCGCTGAGAAGTTCGCAAAGAGAAAGTAAATGCCTTTATTACCACCGGTGCTACATTACAGTCTAAGGACTATCCTGGATCCATGTTTTGATTATTTCATAGGATACTTACCCACATCACAACTAGCCGCTATTCAATGGAGTGCGGCTATTAGTATCTATGCGGCACCGGTGTTTCCATTCTCATCAACTCAAATACCTGCAGCTTCTGCATTACAAAGTAATTTACAGACCATGGGAAATCCTTGGGCGATGTATACAGTATTCCCAACTGGAATGATGGCCTTTGCGTCAACACTAGCAGGCGGAATGGTAGCTTCAGGATTTACTGGCATTCCACCATTCCTAGGTCCACCAGTTTGGATTATGCCGGCAGTAACCGCAATGGGGTTACTAGGTATGAATGGATGTAGAATAGCTTCGATGTTAACCTTAATGATCGACGTATGGTTCCGTACTGGGATCGGCTTGTCCATTACTACCCCATCTA
>Ga0098058_1000735_pt1 | contig 10650 bp, 11 predicted proteins | sample 19_taG_FD_75061 | JGI IMG/M metagenome (GOLD analysis project Ga0098058, IMG submission 75061) | Marine viral communities from the Subarctic Pacific Ocean - 19_ETSP_OMZ_AT15317 metaG | ecosystem: Environmental > Aquatic > Marine > Oceanic | place: Pacific Ocean | collected 2015-01-19 | reverse complement strand
TCGTCGCTCGCGGCGTTTACAACAGTGCGCTTGAAGGTGCTACCGATTCCGTTTCGCGAATCTTCACCACTGATACCGCGCTCGTTCTGCACGTACCTGATAACCCTGGTCTGATGACACCATCAGCAGGCTACTCGTTTGCGTGGACAGGATACCAGGGCGCAGGCCCAGACGGTCAGCGTGTGTCTCGTTTTAGGATGGATCAACTTCGCAGTGACCGCATTGAAATGGAAATGGCGTATGACCACAAACAAGTCAGCTCTGTTCTCGGTGCGCGATTTGTAACAGTGGATACCTGATCCTGATGTGGGTTGCGGGGAAACCACTCACAGTCAAGGTTGAGGGCGACAGGTACGAGATTCGCAAAATAGGCGACCCAGTACCTGAAGCCCTAACTTGGACCTTTCGCAATTTCGAAGCGCACAAATCGTTAGGATGGATCCGCTGGGTTGATCTGGACACGAGGACTGCGCCGCCAAAACGCAAGAGACGTCGCAATGTGAAACACGAGGTCTGATCATGACATGGTCGTTTAGCGAATCTCTATCTACCAATCTGGACAAGGTCAGATTGAAGCTAGGCGATGTCGACACCAATGATCAGATTTTGCAAAATGAGACAATCAGCGCTCTGCTCACTGAGCATAACGATGATGTCAATTTAGCGACAATCGCCTGTTGCCGGGCAATCATAGCCAAATACAACAGAACGATAGATCGAAACGCTGCAGGCATGTCAGCGAATCGATCTATTATTGTTGAGAACTATCGACAGCTCTTAGCTGAACTTCTGCGAGCTAATCGCGGCAACGCTGGCGCAAGATACAAGGGTAGTTTCTCAAGAGACAGACAAGAGACGATTGAAGATGATTCTGATTTCATCCTACCGTTTGCCCGATCGGGTTCGTTTGATTATCCCGGCACAGGTGACGACTCTGACATCAACGGGGATGACGTGTAATGCCAGCGCAACGCGATAGCAAAGGGCGCTTTGTGAAAGGCAGCGGCGGCGGCAAAAAAAAGCCGCCCGCAATACGCCCGCGCACTGCAGGCAAGCCCTCTGCGTTTTCAAGTATCCATATAGAGAATGATCTAGGCGAGATATTCAGAAACATAAAGCGCAACCTACCTATCGCTTTTGAGTCGTCTGCGTTAGAGGCTGCAGAGGTTGCTGCTTTCTACCTGGATAAATCGACGCGCCAATTTCTCAATAAGAGATCTACAGGCACGCTAGCTAATTCCTGGAATGCGACACTCATTAAAACCAGTGACTACATGATCACTGCTGGCGCTTACTCAGATCTACCCTATGCATCGATTCACGAAACAGGCGGCACAGTAAAAAGCAGCAGGCCAGGGGGAAGCCTAGCTATTCCTCTCACGAGAGCAGCTAGAAACGTTGGAAGCCCTAAGAACATGTCCGGTCTCAAAATGATACCGGGTTCTGTGTACGGTGGTGGTGCCCCTAGACTTTGGGCAAACGGTGTTACTCAGTACGTTCTGCCAAAGTCTGTCTATATCCCACCAACCGGATACATCAGCTATGCAGCTGCGCAATCTGCGCCGGACATAGAAGAGATCATCGGCAATAACACTGTAGATGTAATCGCAGGTAGATCAGTCTTTGAGGTCCGATAATGGGAACTCCTCGACGCACAACTATCCTGTCCAATATTGGGACAACTCTCGAAACAATCACTACAGGCAACGGGTACAAAACAACCGTTGCAACTGTTGAGGCTGTCGCAAAATCGTTTGGCGATATGGGTAGCGGTGCAAAGCCTTTCATAGGCTACGCGCCTGTACGTGAGCGTTTAGCTTATCAACCGTTTAACGATATTGAATGCACTCTATCAGTTACTCTCCTTTGCCACATAGCAGGCAACACACAGAGCGATAGAGCAACAAAGCTCAACAACCTTTTAGATGATGTTATTGCAGCTCTAGCTGTAGATACTACGCGGGGATCTGTCGCAATTTCGACAACAGTTACAGAGGCACAGACGGACGAGGGGTCGCCTGATGCAGGCGGGTTTGGATCTATGCTATTGAATGTTGATGTCCGTTACCTCAGAACATCATCAGCATCATAGGAGTCCCAGAATGAAACTCATATATACAGCGCACTCAAGTATGGTTATGGGCGGGCGTCTTTTTAAAGATGGCGATATCCTAGAATGCGAATCAGACGAAGGCAAAGCTCTGATCTCTAGTGGCCTATGGGCTACTGCCGAAACCCCGAAACCTAAGAAGCCAAAGAAGGCTTCTAGCAAATCCCAAAACGAGACAGAGGAGAAGTAAGCCATGGCTTTTATTCTAGGACGTGACATCAAGTTTTTTTGCAAACTTGAAACGATTAATACACCCGCAGCAAACTACGGCACACCATCGCAACCGCGTTATGTAGCTGATAGTAATGCTGCGCGGGTTGTCAGCAGTGCTATGGAATTCACTGTAGCTCGCGAGAATCGAAACGATGCACGAGCAACACGATCTGCTCTCGGTCGCATAACAGGAAAACAAGAGGTTTCTTGGTCTGTTGAATCCTACATGTGTCCCAAATCGGGAGCGGTTCCAAACATCGCGCCGCTGCTTGAATGTGCGATGGGATCTGTAGCAACAACAACCTACTCTCTTGCTACTGAGCTGAACACTTTTCAGATGGCTCGCCTATCTGAGGATGTCATGCGCGAAGAGGTTTTTGGTTGCTGGGTTGATGAGATGACTGTGAGCGCGTCGGGAGGGGATCCCGTAACGATCTCATTTTCGGGCGGCGCGTGTGAATATGCTCTGACCGGAACTGCGACAACGGATGCAACTAGTTCTGGCAAGGGTCTCACAGTTGCATCAGGCGGAACCAACTTTATGCCGGGGTCGCTAATTGCGATTGCAGATGTGACTGCTACTGATGGAACAGTTGTTGCGGGCTCTACCAGCGCAACCGATGTTCGACTAGCTACGAGCCGGAGCTATGCAACATCAAAAGCTGTTACGCCCCACACGCCAGACGGGACATACACAACACACGGCGATCCCATTACGGGAATCTCAGGAACGTTGAGCCTAGACAGCGAGACAACTCTAAACGTTACCTCGTTTGATCTAACCGTAAACAACGGCATCAAACCTCTCAGTGATGAATTCGCAGAAAAGGGCACGAGCAATTTCATCGAGGGATTTAGAGATATCGCGGGGACTGTAACAGTTAGAGCCACTAGTGCCGCCCTGACCAAGTTTCAGAAGCGCTACCAGCTAGCCCGCCCCGCAATCGGAAATCCTACCTCTGACACAGTCGGGCCCGCTCCTACTTTTCAGACTCTTGCTCTCACTGTGACTCTAGGCAACGTTAGCGGTTTAAAACAGATCATCACGTTACCTGCCATTGAGCTTGGTTTTGCTGGTATCGAAATCCCAGAAGCGGAAGAAGCAACAATCGCAATTCCTTTTACTGCGTTGGCTACTGCGTCCAATAATGAGATGACATTTGAATGGAATGCATCATAACCGTCTCAAATTGAGACAACTAAACGGGGAAAAATCATGGAAGATACAGCTGTCGAGTTTGTGCCCGACATTGAAGACAACAGAGACAAACCAGAATCAGATCAAGTATGGGCTGAAATCTTGCCGATGACAGGTCAAGAGCTGCGCAGCTATCAGCGCGTGATGCTCAACGTCAAAGCGGGCTCAAAGATTGCTTACGCAAAGGCTGAGAAGGTTGTGCGCTCTATCATGACAGATCGTGTTGTCACTGTTCACAACTACTCAGATATCAAAGGCGTCGCAATTTCGGACGGGGAGCAGGTCTATGATCGAGGTGAACCGGCGATGATCGATGCGCTTTATGCGGGGCTAACTGAGATCAGCGTACTGAAGGAAGGTCTCAGAAAAAAATAGAGATCGCCGCCCGAATGCTTTTGAGCGGCGATGAACGGACTCTGAAATGGGGATGTTCAAAATGCAAAGGCGAGGAGTTCGAGGACGGGGACGAGTTGAGATCTGTTCGAAATTGCGACTCGTCTGATAATGCTAATATCTCGTGGGTTTGGATGCCTAGCCTGCGCAGATGTCCCTGGTCTCAAATTGACGAAGAGACCTGGATGGTAATCGGTTGGTGGGTTGAGTGGAGGGAGTTTCAGGTTTTGCCTTTTGGTGGATCTGGTCTGCTTGATCAACCTGCATATGTGATCGAGAGCTTTACGCTTTTGACGCAACTGAAAAACGAGGTCGAGAGAAAGAGCGCAGAGCGGCAGCAAAAGGAAATCGAGAAACAACAGCGCGCAACTAGTCGCAAAAAAGGACGATAGGGCATGTCAGAGCAAAGAGTAGGGATCACCGTATTTGTCAAAGATAAGGCTTCAAAAGCTGTTGCCGGTATTGCTCAACGCGCAGGCCTAATCAATTCCGCTTTTAAGAAAGTACAAGCAGGGTTCAAGGCTTTCGGCTTTGCTGTTATCGCAGTGAATCAAGGCGTTGAGCTTTTGTCGAAAGGCTTTCGGTTTGTGACCTCTGCTCTAAGCTCTTCTGTACAAGCTGCCATCGATTTGCGCGGGGAGTCTGATCCTCTCGTTAGATCTTTTGGTCGTATGCGAACTAGTCTCAAATCGATACAGGCTACCCTGGGGAGTTCTTTCTTAGCTGCTTTCACAGCAATCGGAAAAGCTTTTGAACCGGCTGTAACAGGTGCAAAAGATTTTCTAGAAAATAACAGAAAGCTAATTGCGACTAAGATTGTTCAATTCCTTTTCAAAGCTGCACAAGCCATCACTGAGGGTATCGCTTTCGGTCTCAATCAAGCCAACACAATTTGGCACGCGCTAACGTCAACAATTGATCTCTCGATTATGTCGATCTCAAAATTCGTGGGGGCGTGGTCTATGGCAATGCTCTCGATCGAGTTCACAGAGAAAGGTCAGAAGATTCTCAATGAGCGAATTGAGACAATGGCAACTATCTACGACGCTGCTGAGAAGAGAGTAAAAGGCGCAGCCGATGCGCACAAAGATTATTCAGATCGTATTGAGGCACAAAAGGTTGCGCTGCAGGCATTGATCAATAAGGGATATTTGCCCGCTGTGAAAGCAGCCGGTGCTGCTGCTGATGCGATGGGCGAAACCAAAACAGAAACAGCAGAAGAGCGGATGATCGCATTCAGAGAGCGACTAGGTAAGCTAGGTCCACAAATACAAGAGGCTTACAGAAAAGCTCTAGAGGGCAAGAGTCGCAAAGAGGGAATGTTAATCGCTGAAACTTTAGAGCGAGATCTAGATCTCGTTTCGAGACAAGCGCAAACTCTCAGCGCTGAAACGCTACCGAAAGTTGCGAAAGATGTTGAGGCTGCTTTTGCGAAGGTTGGTGTGGATTTCAAATTCCCTGTCGATAAGAATAACATCCCGCTGATGAAAGAGCTTATTGACCAAGCTGTATCTATGCACGAGGCATTTCTTCTATTCGAAAAAGAAGATTTCAATTTGCAACATGACAAGGTCGAACTTACCGCTGAAAAGCTAAAGGCTTTGCACGCAGCTCAGCTTGCGCATCAAAAATCGCTCAATCTTGAAACTCAAGTATACGAAAACATGCTTGCCAATATTCCCAATTTGGTAATGACCATCGGTAACAAAATGGGATCTGTAATCACTGATGTTGTTAAAGGTCAAAAGAAGGCAGGGCATGCATTTGCAGAGATCATGCAGCAAGCTCTGTGGCTGACGATCGAGGTGATCAAACAAAGTCTAATGGCATACGCTGTCAAAACTATAGGTTTGCTGATAGCTGGCGAGGTCGCCAGTAAAGGTGTTTTTGGTTTGATCTCGGGGGCTATTTTGGGAGCGCTCGCGATGAGTGTTTTTCAAGGCTATATCTCTAAACTCCCATCCGGGAAGATCCAAGGCATGGCGCAGGGCGGGCTTGTAACAGGCGGAGTCGCAGGACGAGACAGCGTCCCGGCCATGCTAACCCCCGGCGAATTTGTAGTCCCAAAACGAGACGTCGACGCTGCTCGATCTGGCGGCGGCTCTAGTGTCAATATGACAATCAACACCGCTGTTCCCCCTAGCCGCGCTGAAATGAAAAGATACATTAGGCAGAACTTGATCCCGGCAATGCGCGATCTGAGAGTTCAAGGGGTTGTAGTCTAATGGCATTCTCAAGCGCAGACATAACCGCAGCAGAGCAAACAGGTTTTACTAATGACAAACCTATGATGCTCGTTCAGCAAGCTAGTAATCCAACCGACGCACATTGGACAACAACCGGATCCCATACTGGGACTGATGTGACGCTAGCGAGCGAGCCTGCTACACGCGCATATGATAGTATCGGTAGCATCGTAACTAGTACCACAGGCGTTGCATCTACGAGCCCAAAGTATTTCAATTTCTATTTTGCGACAGCTATCAGCTTCGACTCTCTTCTCATTTTGGGACACAACTTTAATTCGATCGGGATCACTGATGTCACTTTAGAGATCGCAGATAATGCCGATTTTGACGAGAACGTTCGCGAGATCGCAAAGTACACGATCGATGGTGCCGTTGATAACCGGATCTTGTTTACTCACCTAAACACAACAGCAACGACGATCACGGAAGCAGGAGGGGGCTCCACTGCTGGCAGTGACAAAACCCTCACGCTCACGGCCACAGCAACCCTTAGACAAGGCGACAAGATAGATCCAGATGACACAGTAGGCACCATTCCTGCTGATACTTATATTGAATCAATCACCGACTCTACCCACCTCGAAATGACAAAGGCAGCGACGGGCACAGCCGGGAGCTTGACTATCCCGTTTACCCAATACGATTACACGTCAGGCGGAACAGCTCAGAGATACAGCAGCGCGCAGTATGTCCGTCTCAGAATCGTACACGCAGGATCTGAAGATCCTGAGTTCGCTGAGTGCCTTTTAGGTTACCGCTATCAGTTACAGAGAAACCCTAATTTGCCTTGGGACAATAAGCGCGAGTATTCAGAGACTGTTGACAGTACCGCGCTCTCTGGCTTGACGCGGCGCTATGTTCAATTCAGAGGGCAAGCAAAAAGAAGTTTCACATACCCAGTTTGGGACTCTGACGAAATCACAGTGATCGAGAATTGGTGGGACTCAATCGAGGACGGCACAAAACCGTTTGTCTATATTGAGACGCCTAGTTCATCACCGCAAGCCATGATGATGATCATGGATAATCCCGAATTGAAATTCAAAGTAACTGGGCCTGTTCAGCGCGTTTTATCTTTCAACATGACAGAGCAACCTCTCTACCTCGCGAGGGAATAGATGGCAGGAACGATCACAGCGCTGTATCAAAAAGAGATGCGCAGGGCTAACGTTGAGCCTATTGTTCAGGTTGCTATTCAGCTCACCTCCCCATCATCTACCAACCTCTACGTCAGCAACCAACACCACACGACAGGCTATGACGTTGATAACGTGATCCCTATTTTAATGGGTGTAACAGACGTTTCTCAGAGCGTTGATCCCATTAAGAGAAATTTTCAAATTGGGACAATTCAAATTGAGCTGCTGAATGATCCGTATGTCAGAACGCTTATGGCTTCTCACCACTGGTACAACGCTAAAGTTTTAGTGACTGTAGGAACAGAGGCACTCACATCAGCCGATTACATGACTTTGTTTTATGGGGAGATCAAAAGAGTATACGCGGATTTTGATCGGATCATCGTTGATTGCTCAACTAGAAACAGCAAGCTCAAAGACTACATGACTCCGCAAGTCTATGTCGGAAAACACCCGGCAGAGATCTTGCGTCTATCGATGAACGCTGCAGGTATCGAAGACGGAGCGATTGACACAGCAACTTTTGCGGCTGACGCATTTGCAGACTATTCGCATTATTGTTTTTCCTCTTATGGGATTGCGCCTTATTTCAGAGACGCAGAGGGGGCTGTACAGCAAGGGCTCGCAGGCTCGTGGACTAGAGATTCTCAATTTGGTTCGACCGGCGCAGGTAGCTACGAGAATCCCGTATCTTATAATATTATCAAAGTGAAAACTGAGGAGTTCGCTCGCGAGTATTGCGAGATGACGGGCATCACGTTTCATAATGATACAGCGTCAAAAGCTAAACTGTCCTACCCTGATCCAGATGCCGCTGTTACTAGACATCTAACAACAGACGACTACAGCAACTTTGAGCAAGATCCTGAAACGCTAATTTTCAATACAGTTTCTGTCGCCTGTGGACCAACGCAAAATCAACTGCATCTCAATCTAGAAGACAGCACGAGCATTTCCAAATTTGGGACAGAGGAATACAAGGCTGATTGTTTGTATTTTACCCCTGCCGCGGGGACGCATCCAACATGGTTAACCGCATCAACAGCTAGGGCAGCAGGCCCTGGCATTAATGGTTTTTGCGGTACCCGTAATCTCAAACAGGGAACACAAACAAGCGCAGATCAGATCGATTCTGATAATCCCTTTTTCGGATTTTTTCGATCTGGGATCTACACAACAACAACCGCACATACAGATTATTATCCTGATCGGAGCGCTGATCCTTGGGTCGTCACTGACATGGGCGTAGAGGACGGTTGGATTCGCGGGGTTCATACTTTAGGCATGTCAGGGATCAGCCATGTGGGGGGCGAGTCTTTTACCACTGCACATGCAAATTATTATTACGACATCACGATCCCTTATCGATTCGCAAAGAGAATCCTTTCTCGCTTTAGCAACGGCTGTCCCAAAATAAAATTTACTATTGGCCTGGATCAAATCGACCTTGAACTAGGCGATACAATCTCAATCGACAATGATTGGTTCGCCAGTCCTTTTTTGGGACTCGACGGTCTGGATTCAAACACTAAATTTGAGATCACGAAAAAGGAAGTTCGCTGCACTGGGGCCGATATTGGGATTGAGATTGAGGCTGTGTTTCTCATATCCTCAACCTCCCCAACAGTTACAGCTACCACAAACACCCCTGGTGAAATGGAGCTTCTGCCGATCCGCCCATCAACTAACCTGACAGCAACACTAAACGTCACATCGACGAATAGCGTGATTGAGGGATTGAATGTTCTTGCAACTAGCGGGTTGAGCTACGCCATAAAAGCAGGAACGATGTTGTGCGGTGGATCCTCTCGCGTAATGGCAAACGATTCGCCTGTGCGAACCGTAACCGCGAGTAAGCACACATACGTCGGGTTTGATGCTAGCTCTGGATCGATTGTCTCTGACGAGGTTGCAACATCAGCCGCACCTCCGCCGCTGGGTCAAAATGAGATTCGCCTAGCTAAGGTTATCTCTGACGGTAGCTCTATCACCTCGGTTACTGATTTGAGACAGTATGGTGCAACGTCGATTAGGCAGATCGATAAAGAAGCGATCGCCCCTGGACTCACTACGATTTGGAATCCTGGTTTTGAGATGTGGCCTGATACAGGCAGCGCCCCTCCAGGCTGGACAGCCGCATCAGGCGTACTAGGTACTGACATCATCAGAGAGGATTCTACGACGCACGCGGGGTCTCATTCTGCGGAATTTGCCAACACGTCAACCGCAGCAACTCTCACATCAGATCAGATCCCTGTTGTCCCAAATCGAGTCTACAGAGCTTCTGTCTGGCTCAGACAAACCGCGGGGTTCACTGTCAACGCGAAGATCTATTGGTACCAAAGAGATCGAACGGCATCATCTACAGCTAGCTCTAATATCCATATCTCGTCTCTTCTTGCGATAAATACATGGGAGCAAAAAGACCTAGCGGTTGCTGCGCCTAGTGATGCAGCTTTTGCTGAGATCTATCTCAACCGCGCAGCTAGCCCCAGCCCGGCAGGCGTTTGCTATTTTGATGATGTCTCATTTCGAGAAGAGCCCCCTGCATTCTTTGCGAAAGATGCCGCGACCACGACTCTGACTAAAGCTGTCGAGTCTCAAATTGATTTTCAGAGCACGAGCTTTGATTACGGTAGTGGGTATACTGCGGGCAGCTCTTACGAGTACGAAGCGCCAACTGCGGGGCTGTATCAATTTGAGTGCGCTTTGACTGTTGATGGCTCTGTCGTAGACAGTGCGCACCATCTCAAGTTGATAATGAAACATGAAGATCAAGCTACTAGCGTCACAACCGTCTTAACTGCGTATGGCGGGCACTACGCATCAGCCGGATATTACGTTTATGGCCAGGTGCTTTACCGAATGAGGCAAGGCGAAAAGATGACGATCCATGTCTACCCCTCTATCAACAGCCCTGTTCTGCAGAACGGGGTCGATGAATCATTTTTCAGCGGTAGGCGTGTTTCATTATGAGTCACAAGTATTCACAAGGGGGCAGATGTTTTTGCTCTCTGGGGCGGCAGGTCTGTTTTCCCCGTACCTGTCGTCCCGCTTTCTCACTTTAGGATTTCGCAAAATGCGAAAGTGCGTTAGACTTTTAGAGCTAGGACGCAACGGCAGCGGGATCTAGCCCAGACCGGATTGACGGCAAAGGAATGACCAACCATGGCACAGACACGCGGAACGACCGTTTCAGCAAAAGCATATACTACAAGCGACACCGACATCCTGAGCTTTCAGGCGAGTCACAATATCAAGCAAGGCACGGTGTTCTATGTCTACGCTTCGACAGTTGGTACAGCTAAAGTACACTACAAAGATCCCAGCGGCACGTATCGCGAGATG
>Ga0098058_1000731_pt1 | contig 10690 bp, 9 predicted proteins | sample 19_taG_FD_75061 | JGI IMG/M metagenome (GOLD analysis project Ga0098058, IMG submission 75061) | Marine viral communities from the Subarctic Pacific Ocean - 19_ETSP_OMZ_AT15317 metaG | ecosystem: Environmental > Aquatic > Marine > Oceanic | place: Pacific Ocean | collected 2015-01-19 | reverse complement strand
CAGTTAAACGATTTGGACAAGGTACTATGCATGGAATGAAAGCAGGTATGCAGGGTAAGAAAGGTTTTAAGAAAGGAACCGCACAGGGGCGTGGCCAATGGACAGGCGCCAAAACCCGTCAATTGTACAGAGGCGCTAAAAAGGGTATTAAAAAGCACGGCCCAACCGTAGCCAGAGGACTGAAAAAAGGAGCGCTAGCCAGCTTACACCACGGAGTAAAGGCAACTCGACAAATTGGGGGAGCTGCGAAATCAGGATGGAAGGCGGGAGGCCCGACACCTGGGGAGCCTCAAGTAGGGAAGCCTTCAGCCTCTGGTAGAGGGGGCTCAGGAGGAGGCAATGTTGTAAACTTCAACCCTCAAATCCAACAGAATCGAGACGGTGGCGGTGGTAGCCAACAACAACAACAAAAACAAGAAAGGGAGCCGCTTGTGGGTAAAGCCCTTGGTCAAGCTGAACGTGCTCAAAAAATAGCATACGCCGGTGGTCATACGAAATATAGAGCTAAGCAGGTTCTCGGAATCGCGAATAAAGTTAAGGGAGGAATAGCTAGAATGGCTCAAGGCGTTATGAGAACGGCACAAAGCACCGGCGGTAATGCCTAAAAATATTGCTGTCTTCTTTGGGGATGATACATTTCCTAAAAAAGGGCGTGGACGTAGTACAAAAAAGTTCGAGGAAGCTCTTTCTAGAGTAGGTCATACACTACAACATCTAAATATTACTCATTTATTTCTCCCTTCGTATAAAGGCACTAATGTTGTAGCGGGACTCCTCCTAAAAAAATTAGAAATTCCATATACTTTAGTAATACCCCACCCTAGTTTTGGTAATATGTCATCCCTAAGGTCCAAAGTAACACTAAGTCTACTTTCTAAGGCCGCGGAGCGCACAATAATTCTGGGGGATACCAGCTCAGACACTGATATTCTGTACGATATTGAGGGTGTTACAGACGATTTTGTAGATTATATTTCAAAACATTGCAATGCAATAATTGTAGCCCATTCCGAGGATATGCTTACTTCAAAGTTTTCAAAATTAATCGACCGATTTCCTGAAGACACTTTTGAAAAAGCATATAAATTTACCTACTAACCTATAGTAGTAGCGGGAAGTTCAGGCCCAAATTTAGATATAAACGCTTGTCGGTTATCGTCAAATGTTCCTGATGGATTCCCACCAGATTTATGCCGCAGAAGAATTGGAGCAGTCACATTTATAAATCCTTTTCTAAAAGCTTGGTATGTATAGAAAATATCATAGAAATGCCACCCGCTTGGGAATGAACTCGGCTTTTTAAGCTGTATAGAATTTAAGAGTGCTCCTGTCGCGGCTAAGAATACACCATCTAAAACTACAGTTCGAGCGTATCTTCCGTACATATCCAAAGACATAGTTTCAAGATTTTTACCATGAAATACTGCTCCTGATAAGTGGTTTGTTGGATGACCTGGGGTGTGGGTTGGTCCGTAATTTCCCCACCACACACAATGAGCGGGTAAAAATTTACTGCCTGCAACTCCTAAAAATCCAGATTTAGGATGGTTGAAATGTAAATCTAAAACCCTATTAAATGAGTCTACGTCATTAAGAATTTGAATATCATCATGGCACATGATAACATGGTCAGTTGCGAGAATACCAAAGTCTTTAACCGCATCTGAGTAAGCATCAAAGATTGACGATTTCCCAATCAAAACCTTAACATCAAATCCTGCTCCGGTTAGGTACTTTTTTAAATCTTCTAAAGTTTCTGATTCTCCAGTGCGAGAAGGTATAAATGCGTATTTTTCCATACTATATAAAAGTAACAGGACTATAATAAATTACATGACAAATGAAGAAATTTTAAAAGAATTTAATAAATGTGCGGAGGACCCAATCTATTTTATTAATAACTATATTAAAATTATCCATCCTTTGAAAGGACAAATCCCATTTGATTTGTATAAATTTCAAAAACGGATTGTTAGTGAAATTGATAGCAATCGATTCAATGTCATTAAAAAGTTTAGGCAGGCCGGAGTTACGACCATTATGTGTGCTTATTCCCTTTGGTTTATAATCTTTCAAGAGAAAAAGAATGTCATGGTAGTGTCTATTGGGGACCGTGAATCCACTGCATTCTTGGCTCGCGTGGTAGACATGTATGAGCAACTCCCCCCTTGGCTACAGCCTGGTGTGCGGGAGAGAAACAAGCATAACTTAGTTCTGCAAACCGCAAGCAGAATCAGGTCGCAACCCGCAGGTGCAGGTAGAGGTGAATCCGTGTCGTTGCTTGTTGTAGATGAAGCCGCATTCATCCCAGACATGGCTGAATTTTGGGCAGCTATGTACCCTACCCTATCCACGGGAGGTGACGCTGTCCTGTTATCGACTGTTAATGGGATGTCCAACTTATACTATGAAATCTATAAGGGAGCCGAGAGAGGGGAAAACACTTTTAATATTATCGATATCTTTTGGAGAGAACATCCTGAATACACTGAAGAATGGGCAAAGGAGATGAAACCAGCTCTTGGGGATAGAATGTGGAGCCAGGAGTATGAGTGCGATTTCCTAGGAACGGGAGATACCTTTATTAATGCCGACACTCTTCGGAGAATGACAGATAATACTGACTCTAACTTCTCATCACGATATAACAACAGATTAAGGGTATTTAAAGAGCCAGACCAGTTTCACAACTATGTTATTGCGGTGGACGCATCATTCGGTAGGGAACAAGATTACTCAGCGTTTCATGTTTTGAATATGTATAATGGGGAACAGGCAGCAGAATTTTATTCCAATAACGTTTCTTTAAAATCCTTTGCGAAAATCATACATGATGAGGCAACGAAGTACAACCTAGGGCATGTTGTAGTCGAACGAAATGGACTAGGGTTGGCTCTAATCGAAGAGTTGTGGGATGAATTAGAATATGAAAACATGTGGTGCGACGATAAAGGAGAAATCGGACTACTCGTCACCTTAAAAAACAGAGATACAATTTTAAGTGTTTTAGAAGAAGGACTGCGAACCTCCAAATACAAAATTAATTCAGAGAGAACAGTACATGAATTGCAGACATTTATTATTACAGAAACAGGTAAAATGGAAGCGGATGAAGGGTACCATGACGACCTAGTCATGAGTTTAGCGATTGGCATGTATACATGTAATCAAATTTTTCTAAAGAGCCCTATTGCGATAGAGACTCTAAAAGAGGACAAGAGCACAAAAACAGTGGCTGACCCAATCGGGAAGTCTAAATATAGTGACTTTAGTTCTAAAGCCAAACTTAAGGAATATATGAAATGGGTTCTGAGAGAATAGATAACGACGACGATAAATTATTAGAAGAGTCTGGATTCACTGAATTCCCCGAAGCTACAAGGTTCGGTGGGGATTCTTTTGGAAATGGCAGGTTTTTTGCATTTTTTAGCAAAGTATTTGGACGTAAGAAAAAAGGACGACCAAAACTCCAACCGCCTCTAACAGGAGATGCTCAGGACGCCAAAGGTGGTGACCTCATGCCTCCAGGGGATGTTGGGCACGGTGGGGGTATGGGTATTGGAGTAGCTAAAGGATTTCTTAAGCTGCCTAAAATCGAACATGCGCGAAGAACTAGACATCGCAAATACGAACTAATGGATGATTATCCTGAGATTGGTGCGGCTTTAGACATCTATTCAGACGATTCAACATTGAAAAATGAAGATGGGACACCGTTTGTTGTTGAAACAGAGGATGAAATTGTAAAGGAGGCTCTCGAGAAGTTTATCGATAAAATCGATTTAGAAACTCATATTTGGGATATTACTAGAAATGTTGCCAAATATGGGGATTGTTTCGTTGAAAATATTGTAGACTTAAATAACTCCGAAGCGGGAATTCAGAGGTTAAAGATTCTTAACCCTAACTTCATGTACAGGGTTGAGGATACTTATGGATACTTGAAAAAGTTTTATCAGGAAATCCCAAAGCCTGGCGATTCGCCCGCGGGAAGGCCCCCCATGGATTCAATGGGTATGCACGGGACGGGAAATACAAACGATAAAATTATCACACTTGATAAAAACCAGATTATCCATTTCAGACGGCACACCTCTGATGCCAATTATTATCCCTATGGAAAATCAATCTTAGCTCCTGCTATTCAGGCGTGGAATGCTTTGAAGATGATGGAGGACGCAATGCTTATCTACAGATTGCAAAGAGCTCCTGAACGAAGAGCGTTTTATATCGAGACCGGTTCTATCCCACAAAGCAAGGTTGAAAACTTCATGGAGCGGATTAAGCAGAAGTTTAAGAAAGAGAAGTTTTGGAACCCAGACACTGGTTCGATTGATGAGAGATACAATCCATTGTCCGCCGATGAGGATTTCTTCATCCCTACTAGGAATGGGCAAGGTACGAAAGTAGAGACGTTGCCTGGCGCTCAAAATCTCGGTGATGTGGATGATGTTAAGTATTTCAGAGATAAGCTCCTGGCAGCATTGAAAGTTCCTAAAGACTTTATCGTAGAAAAGGAACAAGCCGGAGAACGAAAAGCCAACTTAAGCCAGCTAGATGTAAAATTCTCAAAGACGGTAATGAGGCTTCAAAGAGATATTGAGTCAGGTCTTAGAATTTTGTGCCAGCGGCACTTACAGTTAAAAGGCTTCCCTCCAACAATGTACAACAATTTTAGAATTTCTTTGTACCCGCCTTCTGATATGTTTTTGAAGCGCCGGCTAGAAACAGATGAGCAAAGACTAAGAATTGTACAAGCTGCCAAAGGGTTGATGCTCTTCTCCGATGAGTACATCTACCACACGTACTTCAACCTTTCGGATAAAGAGATTGCTGACATCAAAGAGCAGCTTAAAAAGGAGCAAGAGGAAATGGCAAAACAGCAAGAAGCTTTGGCTCCTCCGGCTCCTCCCATTCCTGGAGGAATGGCTCCTCCAGGAATGGAAGGTCAAGTACCCCCAGGAGAAGGGGGTGAAGTTCCCCCAGTTCCACCTGGCGGGGGTGGTCAATTTCCCCCTCCGGGGGGTACACCGCCACCTGGTCAATAAAAACTTAAAAAAGTTCAAAAAAAATAACTTAAAGGGTGTATATACTATACATGCCTCGGTCATATGAATAATTTCAGCAAAAATTTAGACTCCTTTTTCGGCTCCAGAGACAAACACCTTACTAAAATAAATGAGGCTGTTGACTATCTAAGCCGGTCTACTCGTGAGAATCTCGCAATTCTTAATATTGATTCTGAAAGGAGCCAAATTTCTATGGTTTCGGAATCTGATAATTTAATTAATTGCCGATTTAACATTGTAGGGGGCACGGTACGGTTGGACCAATTCTCATCGGAAAAACTTTCCGAAGTTTTATCTGATACGTATATGGATTCCTACGCTTCAAATAAGGTGGCCGACTTCGTAAACTCCCTTCGAGAAAATAAATTTGAAAATGCCGATACAAATTTCTCCGACCTTCTAACAGCGTTTACTAACAGGAGTCAAGTAAGCGAGTATAGAGCGCAGGTAGGTAAAGCTAAGGAGTCATTAGACAAAAATATCTTCGAAACTGATAATGAGAAGTTTAGCCAACTTAAAGAGCTTACAGGAAATATCAAAAATGAAATAAACAATATTGAAGAATTTGATATGGATATTATTAATGCGTTGAAACTGAACAACGCGATGGCTAAAGCTTTTAATCTTCCAAAACAAGACCTTGAAACGCTACAAGAAGTAATTGTACCCCAAGATAGCAAGTCTTCTTTATACCAAATGATTTCTGAAAATGAATTGGTTCGGAAAGAAATTATAAACGCAAAAGGGAACCTGGCCGGAGCATGGCATAGTAACTCTGCGATTTCCGAGTTGGCATCATGTATTTATGAGAATGAAGACCTTGTTGGGGAAAAACTACTTACGGTTGTTGAGGAAATTCCTTATTTTGCGCTAGCTAGTAAACGTGAAATCCAAGAGGTTCTAGCGTCTACATATGAGGTTATCAACCCAGGTACAGTATCCACAAAAGATATCCGGCAGTATACATCTAAGCTATTTGAAGCTAAAAAGCCACTTAAAGAAGTTATCGTAGAAATGCTGAATATTAATTATGGTATCAATATTAACAACCTTAAGATGGTTCCGTCTTTCAAAACATTAGCTGAAACTCAATCTTCCCTCTTTACCCTCCTTTCTGAGCACCTCGAAAAGGGGGGTCTTTGCCAGAAAACTGCAAAAGAATTTGGCTCATACTTAAGGAACAAGAGCGGCGTCGGGGTATTGGATGTGTCTGATTTTGTAATGGAGTTGTTTAGCGACATCTCCCTTGAAGACGAAGATTTAACTCACTTCATGAAGCCTGTAAACTTGCAAGAGGCAATTAAAGACCTCATGAAAGGCAAGGACAAGGACGAAGATGAGCATAAGGAACGCAGTAACGATGATGAGGACGACCCTGTAGACGCTAAAAAATTAAAAGCGGTTGCTAAAAAAGCTAAGGACATCGCATCAAAACTAAAAGGTGAGGACCCTGAAAAAGATGACGATGGCGAAAAAAATGGAGATGATACTGAGGCGGACAAGGATGTTGACGGCGAGGGTGATGTTGACGGCGACGGTGATGTTGATAACGTAGACAAAAAGGTAACCGGCGAGAAGAAAGACATCAAAAAGGCTATGAAGGAAAAGCAAGCCAAGGACAAGAAAGACTTGAAGGAACAAGCAGAGATGGGACAAGCAGAGATGGAGCAAGGCCCTGCACCCGAAGAGGCTGGTATGGGAGAAGAGATTCCTTCAACAGGAGACGACTCCCCTGAAATGCCCGGCTTGTCTGACGATGAGATGACCGATTTGGTATCGGACTTAGAAACCATTTTCCAAGATATTGATTTCTCTAAAGGACAGGAAGTATCTCAAGAGGAACAAGCAGAGGAGGACGAAGCCATAGCTATGGAAGAAAAAGAATCTGAGCTAGCTCAAGCGCAACAAGACCTACAATCTGCCCAGGAAAAGGTGAACTCTATGATGGCTGACCCTGAAGGAAAAGTTACGGAAGCTAGTAAAGGCTATGATGAAGACGATGTAAAAACCGCCACGCGTCAAGTTAGGCGAGATAATGAGGGAGAAGGATGGGTTTACTCAGATGAAGACCCTACTTTTAAAGCATCGCTAACAGGTGAACTGGCTAAGGGAACAAAAGAAGGTGCATATAAACCGCGTCCAAAATATAAACCGCGTCCAAAAAAGAAAAAATCATGAGAGCAATAGGGTGAGGCAGCAGAAGTTTAATTATCTTCATCCTCTAAGACGTATTCCTGTTTAAGCCAATTAAGCAGTGCGTCCACATGCTTGTCTCGGACAAGTGTAAGTTGGCTGATAATATTAGTTAAAGATTTTACGGAGTCCTCTGTAATCATGTTACTGTCCAACAGCTTTCGGAGGTTTAAAAGAACATCCGCATACTCAACGGCATCAAATTCCGTCAGCTGGTTAACTTTGTATTTCTTTTTTTTACGTTCCATGTTCGTCTACGGCGAAGTTTAAGGATTTGTAAGACTTAACCCGTTCTTTAGAGTGCTTTGAAAGGTAAGGGGCTTCATCTTTAAAATCAAAGATATATACCTTTCTCTTGGACTCATGGGTTCTTAATGCGCGCCCAAGAGCTTGCAAGGTGGCGATTTCCGATTTTAAGCCACGGGCATTAACTAAATGAGTTATTTCTGGAATATCAACGCCAGTTTGAAAAATTGTTGTAGCAATAAGAACTGAGGTCTCGGAATCAACAAATTCTTTAACAGTCGAGTTCCTTACAGATAAACCGTCCTTGCCCTCAAGTTTTAAAGAGTCTGGAATGAGCTCTTGTAATACTTTAGCATGGTTTAAGTCCTTTACCAAGATTAAAGTTTTCGAGGGCACTTTTTGTACTTTTGCAACAATAGAAGCAATTAAGCCATTCCGTAATTCATTTTCAGTAATAGCTTTACGGTATATATCAATATAAGAATCTCCTGCCTCAAAAGGAACCGAAGGTGCTGGAAGGATGTGTATTTTAGGTTTTGTTAAAAATCCCAAATCCACAAGTTCTGATGCGTCAACTTCAGTAATAACACTTCCTAAGGCTGAAATTAGATTAAGTTTAGCTATTTTATCTGAGGGAACTGTTGCTGTCATACCAATTCTGTAGGAGGCTTTAGGGAATGATTTTATAACCTTTGTAGAAAATTTTCCTTTAGAAAATTCATGAACTTCATCAAAGATTATAAACTCTGAATGTTTTAGGTGAGTATCAAGGACTTTATCAATAGATTGTACAGTACACAAGGTTATGGGTTTGATATCAACACCCTCACCAAAAGCTACCCCAACATCAAAACCATGCTTAGTAAGAAATTCATAAGTCTGATAAACTAACTGTTTCTTATTAAAAATCACCAGACCAATATGATTTTCTAAAGCTTTTAAAAGTCCCGCAAGAATTACTGTTTTACCTGAACCAGTAGGAGCTTGTAATATACAGCCTTTCTTCTTTAAAGCTTTTTCTATTAATATTTTTTGATAATCTCTATATTCAATTGAAGATAAAGAATAATCATTTATTAATATATCCTTTCTATTATCTTCTATTTTATATTTTAATCCTGCTATTGTTAAATCTTCCTTTATATATGATAGCAAACCGGAACCGAATTTTCCTGTCTTTTTTTCAAAGAATTTTTTAGTCCCGTCCCAACGTCCTTGTTTATAAGAGGATACGAATTTGTATCCGTCAACTTTTATTTTATATTTTTTTTCTAAAATATTTTTTAACTTCTCGTTGTTAGTTTCTAAAATTGACGTAAGATTATTAACAATTATCTTCATAGACGTACTATTATATACTGTCATTATAGTCCCTTATGACCAATTCTAATTATGTTTGGAAAAGATAAAGAAAAAAATATTGTCGATATAGCGAAAGATTTCGAAGCGAGTAGCCCTACACCAGAACCTGATAGCGGGGATTATAGACCCCCTGTGGCTGCTGATAGTTCTGTTCCAGAGGTTACCCATATTAAGGATGCCCTGTCGTCTCTCCTTGAAAACGTTGAAACTAAAGATACCTACGTGGAGTTCAACCTCCCTTCTATGGGTAAATTTTACAAAGGATACGATAAGGAAACCATAGGTGTTCGACCTTTAAAGTTCTCCGACGAAAAAAGAATCCAGCAATCAGCTGTTGGTGACAGAGCTTTAGATGCGTTGAACGCTGTATTAGCATCCTGTCTGAGAGGGCCAAACTTTATGGAATTAACCATTCCGGACAAACTTTATGCTTTGTATCGATTACGTCAGATTTCATACGGCTCTACGTACTCTTTCCCCCAGAAGTGTGAATTGTGCAAGAAAGAGAACGAAATTAATTACGAACTATCCTCGATGAAAGTGGACTATCTCGCGAGCAGCCCAGAGGAAGTACTCACTGTTGTTCTCCCAGACTCTAAAAAGACCGCGGTCGTCAAAACTCTTAGGGTCAAGCATGAGGACAGGATGACCTCCATAAAGGATATTATTCATACTCTTCCCGATTGGATTGAGAGGATTGAGGAGCATAAGGACCCAAATATTATCTCCCTTTTTGTGGAGGGTACCACCGTAAGGGATATAGCTGCTCTGCGTAAAGCAATCTATTCCCCCCCTTATGGTATGGATTCCGAGTATAATTTCTTCTGCCAAGATTGTGGGACAAAGAATGAAATGAATATTGGTATTAACGCAAATTTTTTCTTCACGAGCTAGAAGCACGCGTTGAGGGGCGTATTTTAGATGTGGAAGCCTACACCCTCGTGAAGCAGTTAAAATTTGATTACACCTCAGTCCAGCACATGTCTTCCCTTGACCGGAAGCATTTTCTACAGTTATATGGGAAGGAAATGAAACTTAGAAAAGAATCCATGGAATCCATGAAAAACAACCGCTACAGGAGGTAGATAAAATCGGCATAATGGTAACTAAAATTACTATATAAATTATGCCACCCCCCGCTTATTCTGTAACCGGTACTGTCGGGTCAGTCACCGGCGCCGATTTCAATGCCTCAGCTGATGATATCATGTGTTTCCGCCAGGAGCAAGATTGCGTAATTCATTACCAAGTAATCCAATATTGTGATGCCGAGCGCGAGAAAGCTTGGCCCCCGCTACCCTCAACAGCGTCAGGTCTTCATATTACTGTTGGCCACTCCGCCCACGGAACCTCCATTTTTTCTTACCAGACTACGGGGAGCCCGTGGGTATACCTGCAACAAACTTACCAATTCAGTGGCCAGGGCGGGGGCACCACCAGCGGGTTGGGCCTTTCAGGTATGATATATTGCTGGGACAATTATGGGGTTCACCAAAGAGCGTATAAGCCAGGGGTTGATACCGCCTACCAAAGTCGGATTGCGTATGACGACTTCATTCTCCCTTATACGAATCATCAAATCATTGATGGTGCAGACGAGGGCGTCGCTGCTCAATTACTTGTTCGAGCATTTATAAAAAGCATTGGGATTGGCGGAGTTGGTTTTGATATTGATGGCTCGGGGACTCCCGCCAATCCGTATTGGAGACCCGACCTCGTGGTTTAGCATGTAACGTGTAACACATTATGGAAATTAACGACATTACTGTAGTTCCTCGGAACAACCGTCCTACTGTTTTAGGTAAGACGGCGTTGGAACT
>Ga0098058_1000725_pt1 | contig 10736 bp, 15 predicted proteins | sample 19_taG_FD_75061 | JGI IMG/M metagenome (GOLD analysis project Ga0098058, IMG submission 75061) | Marine viral communities from the Subarctic Pacific Ocean - 19_ETSP_OMZ_AT15317 metaG | ecosystem: Environmental > Aquatic > Marine > Oceanic | place: Pacific Ocean | collected 2015-01-19 | reverse complement strand
GGCAAAAAAGATGACCCAATAAAAGAGTTATTAGTGGTTTATGTAGAGAAAAGATTGAGGGAGGCCTATGAAGAGGGGTTGAGGAATGGAAAGCAACCATTTTAATACCAAAATATTTGGTGATTTCAATAATTATTCGTATATTAGAGTATTATTTAACACAAAATAAATTATTATGCAGAAACAAATTGATGATTACGATAAAGTTGTTAGAAGAATAGATAGAGATATGATGATTAGTAAGTATGCATTATTTACTTGTTTATCTATTTTAGTATCTTTACTAACAATATTAAATTATATAAATGTATAGGTCTAAGAAAGATAAAATATTGTTTGGTGTACTTGCCGGTTTATCTAAAATGATTGGTATGGAAAACCCAGGACTTATAAGAGTACTTTTTGTTATATTATTATTTTTTACTTCGGGAGTTCCAATTCTAATTTATTTTTTAATGGCAATGTTCATACCTTATGATCATGCTGAAGATATAGAGATAAAAGAAAAAAAATAAAATGTTTACGTTAGAGGATATATTATCCATTCCTACATACTCTAGGAATGAAATTCGAATGCAAGAGTACTTGTTAGAACTATTACCAAAGATAGGTGGTTTAACCGTATCAATGGATGGTAAGGGTAACATCTACACAACAAAGGGTAAGACTAAAGGACACTACCCATGTGTTATGGCACATATGGACACAGTTCATAGTGATCAGACCGATATCATAGCCAACAATCAAAAGTTAAATTTAAACAGTGTTCATATGTATGATAAAGAACATATATATGCGTTTAACCCAATAACTTATGAACAGACAGGTATTGGTGGTGATGATAAGTGTGGTGTTTACATATGTCTTAGGTTATTACAACAGTTAGACGTTGTTAAAGCTGTTTTCTTTGTTGAAGAAGAGATTGGTATGAGGGGTTCAGAACACGCATCAGAAGAGTTCTTTGACGATGTGGCGTACGCTATTCAATTTGATGCACCAACAGGTAATTATTATTCAATCACTTGTTCTGGTGTTCAGTTATGGGATGAGGATTACCACAATAAAGTTTTGCCGATATTGGAATCGAATAACATTGATAATTTCACAAGGGATCCATTCACTGATGTTGTACAGGTAAGAAAGAAGTTCGGTATCAACTGTTCTGTTGTTGCCAGTGGTTATTATAAAATGCATACTAGTAGAGAGTATGTTATTAGGGAAGATGTCGATAACGCTGTTAAAATCGGCAGAGAAATGATAAATGAATTAGGTGAAAAACGTTATTAAAATAATACATTGGGTTAGGAATTTGATGACACCAAATAATGGTGTCATAGTTATAACTAAAACTGGTGCATTTTTATCATATAATAAAAAACTAAAATATGTACCTAGAATAGGAGAATTGATTTGTCTTGATGATGACACCATTTTTTATAAAGTAATAAAAGTTGTGCACACACTTAGCAAACCAAGAAGAGTGTGGGTTTATGTTTCTTTATTTGAGGAATAGCTTTTTAACTTTTTAATATATTTATCAATATTATGGATTATAAAATTAAAGAGGTTATATCCTATCAATTGGATGAAAGTGGTTTATTAGTAGTTAGTTTTACTTTGAATGATGATGATGACGGTACTTGCCGTTATATTGAAACAGAATCTATTAAAGAATGGGCTGAAGAAAATGATATCGACAGATATTATTGGATTATAGATCATAATGAAGAAGAAGATTATTATGACAATGATTTTAATTTTGATTATTGGCTTAAAAATAATGACTACCCAGAGACAGTGGAGCAGTTTATTTACGATAGGTTTCAAACAAATGATTTACCATCCCCAGATAGATGTTGTTAAAAAACATAAGTAATAGTTTGGATTTATCATAAAATTTTCGTATATTTGTTATATAAATAAACAAATTATGAAAGAAGGTATAAAAAAGTTATTTAAAATAATAATAGTTATTGGTGCTGGATACATAGCCTATAAACTATTAAAACACATATTAAAACCATCAAACACCAAATGAACATATACTTTAAAATATTTTTAGTTATTAGATATATAATATATGGTTTTCTAGTATTATTATTTTCTTCATGTGTAAAATATGAGGTTGAAACATTTACTGTTGATGATGACATATATAGGTATAATCTTTATAGTAATTACGAAAATACTTTTTTCTATTTTGATTTTGATAAGTACCCATATAAAGATACTTGGGTATTAGTGGATGGTTACATTACTATTGAAATGGATTCGTTAGCTTGGGGAGAAACATTCGATACTATATATCTAAATCAAAATAAACAAGCTATTTTTATAAACACTTATCTAGTAATAGATACCGCTTATTTAGGTTTACTGTGGGATCTAGACGACGGCGATATAGTAGCTAACGGAGAAACATATAACTATAACTTCCTAAATTATAGTAATATTATAGACGTAAATACCACACCAAGTAAAAGAACATATCAAATAATTTATATAGACGATAACGATATGGTTATAAAGACACCAAAACAATATGTAGACGATAATGGTGCTTTACAAACAAGAGAGGCTATATTAGAATTTGAAAGAATAAATTAAAAACCCCAAAAAATTTTTAAAAATAACTGACCCGATATATTTATTTAAAAGGGTCCGATGAAAAAAGTTTTTGATGTGATTTTTGTCCCATCTATTGTAACTCTTTCCTTTACCTTCCTAGTTAGTTTTTTAAATTCTATAATTGGCAATGCAGTTGATTGGGACTCAACATTAGTGCCGATAACTAACAGATTCTGCGAAGTGTATCAGGGTGGGTTTATAAAGCAGCCAGTAAATACGTGGTCAAATCTTGCCTACCTATTTGTTGGTGTTATAATGCTGAAAGAGGGCGTCAAAGATCTAACACACCCGAAACAAACAAACTTCATTGTTCGTTTCCCGCTGTTTTCAATACTTATGGGTATTTGTACAATATATGTATTTTTTGGGTCATTTTTTTATCACGCATCCATGAGCGAAATATCTAGAAGGATAGACGCAAGTGGTGTTGTAGCGTGCTTTTTGTTACCAAGCTTCTATTTTATGTTTAGGTTATTAGGTTTTTATAATACTAAGAAATGGGCTAAAATCATGTTAAAGAGATACCACATTTTTATATTATTTTTCATTCTATTCAATTACATATTATACACCATCAAAATTCCACACGTTCATTTTTCATTTTTAGTTATAGTAATAGCATTGGTTGTTATTATAATAACGTGGAGAAAATTTAGAAATAGAATAAGTTTTAATAGGGGTTATTTTTTCTCAGCAATATTTTTATTACTATTTGGTTTTTTAATGTGGGTATTAGATTTAAAACATGTAAATTGTGATCCAGATGGATACATACAATTCCATAGCGTATGGCATATTTTAACTGCGTTTAGTATTTATTATGGGTATAAATTTTATAGAAGTGAAAGAAGGATAGACTAACCATTCTTTAAAGCTCTGATGATTTTGTCTGCAAGCATATGTGTTAATTTATAACCCTCACCAACAACCTCACCTTTCCTATATATTGGAGTCTTTTGTTTATGCGTTGGCAAATATTCTAATTCTGTTTTAAAAACAAACCCCGGTATGTTTGAAAGTGATCCTATACCGTCGTGACCACCACCTTCAATGCCGGCAATTCTTTTTTTAATGTATTTGTTTCTAAATTTACTGGCAGTATTATCTCGTAGCTTTTTCATAAACTCACCTAAGTTCACACCAACATCTTGATTATATTTTGCGACTTGAAGAGTATTACCGAATTGTAGTAAAATATAATATATTTCATCTTTGGTTATTCCAACATCTTCTAACTTAGCAGCCGCTCTAACACCATTAGAAACTACTATACCTCTAAAGTCAACAACTTTACCATGGAAGTCTATATTCTCAGAATATTGAGTTGTAAACTTATCCATCTTTGTTTTGGTCTTCTCAATGCGTTGAGGATTGAAGAACTTTATATTATTATATAATTGGAATATGGATGGCTCCGTCATCCTATGGACCATTTCAACAAGAGTTGCTTGGTCACTTCTTTTGATCAATTGGTTTACAATCGTACCAAATCTAAGATAACCTTTGGTGTCATTTTTATCTTTAGGTGCCATATCTTTAATATCAATACTTAGTATTTGAGTTAGTGGTACGCCATACTTTTCATAACCGGCGGAATCAATCATATTAACAACATCAACCAATATCTTATCTTGTGGCAATCCTAAGTATTGTAGTATTGCTTGGAAACCACTCTTTGTTGCCAATTTACCACCAGAAAGTTCATAACCAAGTTTTTCACCACCTCTACCAACGTATTCAGATGACCTTTCTCCAGTTGTTGGAGCACCATGATGATCAATATAGATGTCAATCTTTTCATTAGGTACAGCGAAATCCACAGCGACATTGATCAATCTTTCATCAATATCAATATCTCTCCAAGAACTACGATATTCAACAACACCATACTTTCTTATAGAGTAACCTCTTTTGATGAGTTCCTTCTTCATTAGTACTGCAGATAGAACACCATCTAGGTCATCATGGAAATATAAAGCCACATCTAGACTATCTTTTCCTTTCTCAGACCAATACTCTTTTGCTGTATTACCTGACGGTATCTTTGGTGCTGACTCGTTTATGGGTAAATTTAAAACTTCTTTTACCTCCTTTATTGTCCACTTCCTCATATTTATAAATATATTTAATATTGTTATGGGACTAACAAGAGAAGAAATTTTTATATTAAAAACATTGCATAAGCAAACTAGTGGTGGTAATAAGAGCAGTACTGGGTTTATAACTAACATTTTAAGAAAAATGGGTTATGATTCTGATGAGGTAAATGTATTATTTTGGTTGTATATAAACAACAAAAGAAGTGATGGCAATTACGAGGAGATAACAGATCCAGATAGACGTGGTAATACCTTTATGTTAAACATCTCAGAGTTGGGTAAAAAGCCGTGGGATGAGATAGATTGGAAGAATGCCGACGAATGGATTACAGATAAGGCATACCCAGATACAGAAGAGGTATCGTTTGATGATAGAAAGGAACAGATAGTATTCTGGTTAAACACAGAGAACTTAGCACAAGAATTCTTAGAGTTAGGTGATGAAGGTTACTACACTATATTAGATGCATATGCAACCGAGCCTGACTCATATTTTGAGTCTGATGAACAATGTTATATGCCATATGGTTATGCTCCTGGTCAATTAGAAAGATTCAAAGACATATATACTTATTTCGGTAGCGAATTGAAGGTCAACCAAAATGGTGTTATTGATGATTGTCAACATGACAATTTCTTTAGAGTTATTGGAGCAGAAAATTATTGGGATGATTTTTGCGAAAGCTATTACTACGAATATAAACTGGGTCAACACGACGGGTTTTCAAGAGAAGTATATCGTATATTAGAAGAGGCTCAAATTGAAGAACATGGTAATATGTGGGCGGTGGTTTTATCATATGACCAATTCAAAGAGTTGGCAAGCACAAAACAACCAGAGGACTGGAAAGAAGTGTTTGGTGGTATGTTTGAAGATTGGAGAGGTACTGCAGCTCTATACGATATGAGTATGTATGATTTCAGCCCAGAGGATGAAGAGGCAATGATAAGTGAGGTAGATAGTTTCTTAGATACAATAGACGAATGGATCGAAGAGAACACAGACTTAAAAGACTCAATAAGTAAATTTAATAAGATTGTTAAAGATTTGGGTCTTAAACAAATGTATAAGGGTAATAACAATTATTCATTTGGTAAGAACGAAGGTGTTGTAATTGCCGGAATAAAAAAGGTCGACATGGGTAATGAGACCGTTGAGATAGACATTTTTTCTGACAAAGATGCGAGGATGCCAAATAGAAAAGTGTCGGCAAATTTTGATGATATAGCGAGGTGGTTCACAATGCCAGCTTTGATAAGTGAAGCCTTATCACCAAAATTTTCTGATTATATACATAAGTTTATTGATAAGAGAGGCGGTGCTGAATACTTGGAATCATTTAGCGAGTATCACGGTAACGGGTACGCTGGGCTTGCGAAAGAGCTCGGTAAGCATTTAGGTACATCTGTTGAGGAGTCTTTAGAATCGGTTTCTAACTATATTGGTGGGTCTCTTGAGTTTGATCAAGAAATAGCAACCATGTATGACGCCGAATTAGATTTCGATAGCAAATCATTTTATGAGTATATAACATACCTTATCACTAATAATATACTACCACCATATGAGGAATTAGAATCTGACCATGTACTATCTCTATTTTATATGAGATGGAAATATAGGAAATCCGATGAAAAATTCTGGGATGATTTCCATAATATATATTGGATGAATAGAGAGAGCGAACGGAATAAATATGATGATGGTCCATGTATGGTAACTGATGATTATGGTTTTTATGTTGATGAGTGGAGTGATCTAGCAGAGTTATTTGATACTGCCGACTATGCTAGTCAGGTTTTAGGACAAGATAGTGATTTTTATTATGATTATAACCATAGCCTTAGTGAGATAAATCTAGAATACTGGGGTGACGAACCATTAAATGTCATCAAAGAGCATATTTCACAAAACTATCCAGATCTTTTGGTGTGGGATGATGAACAAAAAGATGAAGTTATTTTGAGTCGTGATACTATAATGGAGATGAGTGGTCATGACATATACGATTTATTGAATGATACTAATGAACTTGATGATGTAACATACGCAGTAAGACATGCATATGATCAAGCCGCCGAAAGTGATGTCGAAGGTCAATATTGGGAACATTATACTGGTGAGATTAAAGAAATCTTTGGTGATCCAACTTGGGAGAAAGTTGGCGCACCCATAAAGAAGCCTGGAAAATCAAAAGGAAAAGACGAGTATTACGTACCAGATAGATTATACTTCCAACCTGGTAAAGAACTTATGGTAGAGATAGTATTATCACAATATGTAGATTATGGTCAATGGGAAACAGCGTGTAGTATAATTGATATATACAAAGAATATTATGGGAAGATATCAGTATACGATAGAGATTTCTATCCAGATCCGGACGATAGTTTAGTGGCAGAGATACTTAGAGATAGGATTGAGTGGGGATAACATTTTATCTAGTTGATCCTGACCAAGCCGCTGTTGCCATAAGTGTTAAACATTCTGAATGGTTCAGTGTTTGACTTGGTGTTATTGTACTATTAGTTATAACTGTAGGTGTCGTTTTATATTTTAAAACGAATAATGTTTCATCTGTACTAGTTCTAGTAGTTGCGGAACTCGTATTCAGTACATCACTGAAATCAACATCCCCTAAATCAGATGATACGTTACAAATTGCATATGTATAACTATTCATAATTTTTAAGTTTATTTAAAGAAGAACATTTTAGCTATCAACCCAACAACAGTTGCATAAATAACCCAAAGAGCTTTAGTCATACCACTTTTAAAATTCTTCAAATCTTTAATGTCATCAGACATATCTTGACTACTACTTTTTACGGCGGATAATTTTTTTAATTTCTCTTCGTGCCTATTCACTTTAACAACAACACCATCTTCAGGGTTTAAGATCCATTTCTTCATTTTATCAACATCTGTTTTAATATCATGTATATCAGTCTCCAACCCCTCAAGTTTCAACCTAATGATTTCAAACTCACCATTAGGCATCTTTTTTCTTAAATCCTCTATCGCTTTGGACAGTTCATATATCAACTCTTTATTTGTTTTTTCGGCCATAACAGAAGTATTAACATTTTTTTTTATAGAAAAAGCTTTGTTTATCTTATAAATATATTTATATAGTACAAATATCTTTATGCGCCAAAGAAAATCAAAACATATCATTAGGTTTGAAAAAGAAAATCATAGAAGAATGATGGTTGAAGTGCGTCTAAATGGTATCGGCAGGATCATAAGAATTGATAATTTATATAGGCAACCATTTCCATTTGTTGAGGGTCAATTATTGACAAGGGATTATAAAGCTTGGGCTTGTGAAAGAGGGTATCTAATAAACGGTGAGACACCAAAATGTGGTGGTCCTACCAATCAGTTAGATGAAAGTGAGTCGAATTACATAGACTCCAGGTCAGCTATTGAAAAGTTAGCTGATAAGATGGCCGATAAGTTAGTGACGTATGCTCAACCAACAATAGATCCTCACAATACTGGTGATCAGGTGTTACATATAAAATATAGTGATATGTTAAAAGATACGTCTGTACCGACAGATGTACCAGTACCTTATCTATGGAGTCCAGAGTATAATATGCATGAAGTCGAAGTGTGTTTATATAAACTACATAAAAAATGGTTACTTGCTATATTGAAGCAATATATGAGTTTGGATGATGAGTTGGCGCAAGTGACATATGATATATTCGATAACAATATATTTGAATATGTTGAATAGATGAAAGTCAAGGTTACACAGGAGCAATTAGAAAAGGTTAGAGGTCTCTATGAAGATAAGAAGACCAAAAAGGCTGAGCCGCTAACCAAAGACGAAATAAAAATTTTAGAATTACTACACAAAAAAGAGATACCAACAAACTCCTCCAAAACCTATTTAGATAAAATAGGTTTTGCTCGTGAAGAAGCTTTAGAGATTGCACTAATATATTTCTTCAATGAAAGACCAGAAGGTGGTTATGCCGACATAAAGACACCACTAAGAGAGCCAGATATTGATTACCACGAAGTTCCTAATACAAAATCCGCACTGTACTTACACCTTATACGAGAAGAGCCCGAAGATTTACATAATTTTATGGATATAGAGAGGGGAGATTATGAACACTATGGTTTAGATATGTATAACGTTGGTGAGAACGAAGAATATGCCGTTGGCGATGAACAAGATGTTGAAAACGCATTCACCGATTTTGCAGATAGTGTTGCCGACGAATGGGAGAACTGGTTTGAAGCTAGGGATTTAATATCATGGGATGTGGTTGAATTTGATAATGATTTTATAGGTGACGAGGTAAATCATTATGTTGATGATATGGATGATTATTATGTATTACAGTACATTGATAAAGATGATGAGTATGATGAACTTGAAGAGAAGTGGGATGAAAAAATAGAAGCTGCTGATGAAAAGGAACAAGAAGAACTGATAAGCCAACAAACTAAAGTCCTTGAAGACTTTATTGATGAAGCCAGAGAGGAAATGAGAGATGGTGTTACCGACGAATGGGAACGAGAGTTCGATGGCGACCCAATTGATTGGTTCTATAACCATTGGGGTATAGGCGAATCTGAAGCGGTAGACTCTTATGGTTATATAAACGATAGGAGATTACGTGATGAAATAGAAGAACGTTGGGACAGGGGAGAAGCTTTAGGTAGTTACGATGGTAATGAACGTGAACAAGAGTACGATGGTGAGGAATATTACATATATAAGGTCGGCTAAGTCAAATAGATATGTGGATTCCCTTTTTTTGCATACATTTTAATATACCTGCCGGCAAAAGCATTAGCTTCATCTTCAATAGGTCCACCAATGTCAGGGATATCTCCACTTAGTTCGTCGTTCTCATATTGCTTATGATGAACAAGTTCGTGAGCGATAGAACGCAACACATCAACTAAGGCTCTACCTTTAATATATATTTTTACTTCTTTGCTGGGCCTATAGTGTGCAGTGGTTACCAAATCTTCTCTATTGTTAGTTAGTTTAATCTTTGGTAGATTTTGAATACCTAACTCATTTTTACACATTATAATAAAACGTTTTAGGTCATCACCACTATCTTCAACAGATTCATTTAAAGGCCTTCTTTCCTCACCCTTATAATGTTTCTTCACATAGGATATCCAAGCCCTTTTAAGAGTTGCTTTCTCACTATCATTAAACTTATCTGAATGAACATCCAAATAATTATCAACAACTTCTTCGAATGATTTATCCATTCCTTTAGCCCTTGTTCTAAAACCTTGAACATATGCCGGTATTTCATGAGGTTGTATGGCATCTTGAAAGTAAGTAACTGAGTCATTATGTTTAGGTTCTGGTTTAGTATCATCTCTATATTGTGAAACATGTTCTATCTCATGACGAAGAGAATCTTGTATTTCCCACTTTATGTCATCACTATAGTCATCATAGATAACATCATTGATGGTAATGGTCAATTCTATCTCTTCAAAGTCGGCACCACCAACAACATCGAAAGGGAATATAAAATCATGGTCTCTCTGTATGAAAACATTTACTTTGATAACATCATTAGGATGCTCCTCATCTTGATCCCAATAGAAAAACGATTCGTAATCTGATTCACCAGCTTCAATGGCTTTAATAATATTCTCAGAATAACCTTTTACAAAGTCATCGTAAAAGCTATCATCCCTATCTTCAGTTAAATTAAATATTATTTGGTCACACCCCATATATTATAATTATTCTGATTTATCTGTTTCCCTATTCTTTTTTATTATATCAACAATATCATCCCATCTTTTTTCAGATGATTCTAGTTTTGTTTTTATAGTTTCTCTAAGTTCTTTTGGTATGAAACAATATTGATCAATATTTACCTCATAAGTTTTTTTCTTATCCATTTCAGGCAATCTTTTAGATAACAAGTTATTTTACATAATAAATCATTTGAACCTCCTATGGAGCAAACACTTTTTGGGTTTTTCATAACAACAATTTAACGTTT
>Ga0098058_1000723_pt1 | contig 10746 bp, 12 predicted proteins | sample 19_taG_FD_75061 | JGI IMG/M metagenome (GOLD analysis project Ga0098058, IMG submission 75061) | Marine viral communities from the Subarctic Pacific Ocean - 19_ETSP_OMZ_AT15317 metaG | ecosystem: Environmental > Aquatic > Marine > Oceanic | place: Pacific Ocean | collected 2015-01-19 | reverse complement strand
TTTTAATATGCTCTTTATTATTCACGATTTCTAAATTCTCAATTCTATTGTCCTGACGATTGCCATCCTTGTGATGTACAATCTCGTCGGAACTCAGTATTCTATCCAAATGCTCAGACATAATCAAGCGATGCTCAAGAACATAGTTTGACTTGTTGGACATGGGGTGATCGGGATTCCAAATCGCAACATATCCATTTTGCATCTTCCAGCCCTTAGTAGGTTTCTTCATATTTTTGTCCTTGACCCTCTTATACGCCTTGGACCTCTTGACAACTTTCAGGTTCTCAGAAGTATTGTCGAAAGAATCTCTATTAATATGAATGACCATTTCATCATTTTCTAAAGGTCTTCCCAGTATCTCAGACATTACCTTTCTTGCCAAGGTGACATATCCTCTTGGATTGGCCATTGGATTATCTGGCTCATATATTAATTCACAGTATTTCTTCTTTATATATTTTACCTTGTTGTTTTTTCTTTTAACATCAGAATACTGCGAATGATTAATACCAACATCTTTGCTGAAAATTTTACTCTTGGGCAAATGGTGGGAACTATGTTCTTCTCTGGTCTTTAGTTCAAGGTTTTTAATATCATTATTTAATTTATTTCCATCTATATGATGAGTAATCTCATTCTTTTTCATATATCTCCCAAGATGCTTCTCCATCACTAAAATGTGTTCATAATAATATTCACGCTCATATGCCTTGGGATGTCCTTCTGCCTTAATAACCCAATATCCGTTTTTCTTGAACCTTTGAGGCTTACTCTTGCCGCAGCATTTCTGTGAGCAATAATTGCCCCAATCAGGGTTCATAATTTGCTGATTGGTGACACGGAATTGCTTCTTACATGTCTTGCATGCAGGAAATCTGCATTCTGGACAGAATTGAGGTGGATTGTTTTTCTCTGGTTTTGGAAATTTATTCTTACAGTGACGACAAATGATGGTTTTTTCTGACATACTTTGACTCCGATTAAAAAGTGTTCATACTTCTTATTCGGATCAAAGTAGAAAAAGATTTAACTAAAACCTTCGTTTATCCATCATTTTCGTACATTTCTATTATTTTATTTGCTTTTATCTTGATTCTTGAGAGGGCGTTATCGACAGATTTAATTACCTTTTCCTGTTCTTCTTCTGTCATCTGTGACCATCTTTTTATATCTTTAGGCTTTTTTGGTTTTTTCTTTGCATTATCGTTAATTAAATAGTCTTGCAACCTATTGGCCATTTCTTCGTAAGAAAATCTCTGACTATATAGAATAAACACTTTCTTTTCGAATCCAGACAGGCTCTCTGCAAGACCACTGAACAAGCCCCTGTAATATTCTCTCTTGTCAAGCTGATCCAGCATATCTCCAGTTGACTTGTCAGCAATGATATTCGATAGAAACAATTCTCCATCAGAATCAGAGCTTTTGTCCTGATGCATACTAGAAGCCAGATTTAGAACCTTGCTTTTGTGTTGTAGGCTGGACTTGAATACGGTAGCCAAGTGCCTTCTAATGCACAGGACAGCAAATTTATCGAAGGGTGAAATAGCTTCGTAATTACTTCTTTCTGGATCGTAATCCTTAATAGCCTTGTATCTTAAAGCAAATAGGGCTTCGTTGTAAATGTCGTCTTTGCTGTATCCGGGAATATTAATCCTATAAATTATCTGATTAATTCTCGTATTCAACATCGTAACTATTTTTTCAAAAGCCTTATCAGACTGTTCTTTTTTCCGTGAACGCCTGATTTTATTTATCAACTCGATATACATTAAAACATCGTTTTGCTGTTTTTCTGTTCTAACGTATTTCTTCGAGAATTTCTTTTTTAATTTCTTTTTTAATTTCTTTTTGGCAACTTTTTTGGTTACCTTTTTTACTACTTTCTTGCTTTTTTTTGGGGCCTTCTTTTTGGGCCTTGCCATATATAAAATACTCCCAACCGTATATAGGTTAGGACTTGACAGAATTTGAGAAAGCGTTGGTTTCTATGACTGCATCGACAGACCATTTTTCTAACATAGTTGTAATGTCCATATTCACGAGCATTCCGCTCTTTGTATCTTTTAAAATCGATATTAATCTAGAAACCAGTCGAGGCTCAAGTAATGATGATTGTGTTTTCAACCTTTGTTCCTCTGCCTCGGAAATCCCAAAAACTGTTAAGTCCTTGTTACAAACGCGGATAAGGAGGATTTTCCTCAAATGCTCCAATAGTCCGTTAAATATTTTTTCGGAATTATTGGATGATCTGCTTAATTTATTTGCAGCCAGCACGGCTTTGTCCATTCTGGTTTCAATTACGGCCTTTAATAAATCAAAATAAGCCTCGTCAGAAATGAACCCTAAAGCCTTTATAACTTCATCTTTTGTAATTTTTTGCCCATCTGTGTAGCTTATGGACTTTTCCAGATTTTGTAACGCCGTTCGGACACTGGATTCTGAGTTTTTTGCTATAATTTTCAAAGCCTCTTCATCTGCCTCGATATTTTCACTCTTTACTATTGTCTCTAAATGTCTAAAAATTTCAAACCAAGACACCTTATTAAATTCCAAAATACAGCATCGACTGTGTATTGTGGGGATAATCTTGTGAGGATCAGTAGTGCATAGGATGAATCTTACATGCGAAGGTGGCTCTTCAAGAGCTTTTAACAAGGCTTGAGCGGCATGATCTGTTAAAGAGTGAGCTTCGTCAATAATAATGTATTTAACATTGGCACCAATGGGAGCGTGAAGTATTTCATTCTTTAGAGCACGAATATCATCGATACCTCTGTTCGACGCCGCATCCATCTCTTTAATATCTACGGAGTTACCTGCAAAGATTGCCCTACAATTTTTACAAGCTCCACAAGGGTCAAGGGTTCTCCCTTTCTCCAGACAATTTTCAGAAGCGGCAAGTATACGAGCAAGAGATGTCTTGCCAGTCCCCATTTGCCCACAGAACAAGTAGGCTTTGTGTAGATTTTTGGCGTTAAATGCATTCTCAATTATCCTCTTTGTTACTTCTTGACCCACGACATGCTTTAGTCTCTTGGGTCTGTATTTCGTTGCTAAAACTTCTGCCATTTTATGCTCCGCACATTACAGATTTAATGAATTGTAATGCTACCTCGTTCTTATGATATATGGTTTTGCCCGTATTGTCAAGTAGCATTACCTGATTACCATGTTGTTTCCAGCTATAATCATCCAATGCCGTTTCTGATGAATGCTTATCTGATGCGTCGTATGTTCTTGTAAGGCGTATAACATATCCGTTGTTCTCTGTAACAGCCTTAACTTCAGACGGGAACCTGACATCTGCAATTAACGCCAGATCATAATTTTCTTTCCTGATTTTTCTAAGAGTAGCATTAACCCATATATTCTGATCAAACATATCTCTGGCTATATCTGTGCCTAAAACCTGCATAACCTCTCTGCCTGTCATGCGACCTTTTCTCTCCACTTTTTCCCAGATGCCGTCTCGATATCCGAATGCTTCTTCTTTTTCCTCTGTACCGTATTTCTTTCTTATTTCTTCTGGTAAATTATCCCAAAGATATGGAGTTTCAGTATTCTTTTCATCATCTGTGCCCCAACACTGTTTAGACTCAAGACCCAATGTATCAATACAAAAATCTTTCAGGGAATCAGCAAAAGAATAAACCTTTACTTTTTGAAAATTAAATAGTGGATTTTCTATCCAAACAACCTTTCCGTTTTCTCTTACTACAAATCTACTTTTATCCAATTCTGGACGATTATCGACCTCATACCATGCTTTTATGAATTCAGCAAGGCTAGACTTACCGCTCTGCTTGGTACCGGAGACACCAAGTATCATTGATTCACCCATTATTTACTCCAATTATTTAAACTGTTCTTTTTTGAACAACTGTTCTTACTTTTCGAACGAAGTAAGCAGTCTTACCCTCTAATGCTCTGTCGTTAATTTCTGACACAGGGACCGACTGCAAAGAAACTTTGCCAGTATCATCCTTGACTCGTTTAACGTCTGTGGCAAAAATGTCTTCTACCAAGCGTTTTTCACTAGACGCACCTCTATCAATGACACCCTTATCATCGCGGCCAATAAAAATCCTGACATCGACATCAGTATCATTAAGTAGTGCTTCTTCAACTTCTCCGTCAACGATCAATTGGATCAGGTGCTTGCCAGAGCCGTTCTTGCCTGCATATAGGGCATTGTCAATTAGCTCCTGATTATCATCAAGAACCTCTACAAGAAATGACTCCCAGTTTTTCAACTTTTCATCACCGGCCAAGGCATTCTCAATATTATCTGTATTGACAAAATCTTTTGCCTTTCCTACAAGCTCTTCATAATCCGATCCGTTGCCCAAAATAGCACCATGACCGTATTCATCTACCTTCCACAATTCATAACGATTCTCTATATCCATTTTCTATCTCCTGTTATACTATCCACCGAAAATTGTCATCAAAAATTGATACACCATCATCTGATTCCATATAGTCTGCACCAAAGGTTCTGACTAATAATCCATCATCTTTAAAGTCCTGACTCAAAACCTTACCGTCAGGCTCATCGTCCAGTGGAATTCTTCGCAAAATTGCGAATATTAATCTATCCTTTAAATTATCGTCTAAAATGGCCCAGTCACTCATATAAATTGTTACCACATACTCGCATTCACAGAACATTCGTATGGGATAAGAAACTCCTTTAACATCATAATGACAGTTTCCGTCAGGGCGTTCTTTGTTTGTAATAGCTACGCATTTGATGCGATCCATAAAAGATTGGGGATCGATTCCTACAAATACTTCCGTAAAATGCTCAATTATTTTCAGAGCCATCGTATTGAATTCTTCTACTTCTTCGTATTCTGGCTTGATCTTCATGCTATCTCCGTTAATTCTCTTCTTTTAATATTGTCATGAAGACACAGCCACTTACGGCCCACTTTTATTTTGCCCTCATCTACCTTTTTGATGAACTCTACACACTCATCAATACTGTTAAACATCATTCTGTGATCCATCACGGCGAATAGCCAATCAGGTGCCGCTGATGGGCCTCCTTCTATTATAGCCAAGATAGGAATTTGTTGATCTTCGGCTTCAAAGACTTCGTCCCACGTTCCACAAGTAGGCACCTTTGGATCAAGTCCCAATATCATCACATTGGCACTATCAACCGCTCTCAGGTCCCAATGGCGAACTTCTTTCATTTTTTCAGTAACAAAGCTGAAATTGCCCTTCTCTTTTGCTGATGCCAGCAGGGCTCTTTCTCTGCCAATCTCTCCCAAGAGCTTATCACCCTTGTCGCAGGGATCAATAAATCCCAAATCGATACCAAGGCCGTGAATCTTTGTGACAATATCTTCTCTCCAAGAAACTCCATCGTCCCGAGCATTTTCTATTGCTCCTGAAAGATATGCCACGCTATTGTCTAATACGCCCATTACTTCTTCCCTTTCTTCCATTTTGACTTTTTACTAACAATCACTTCACCTTCCATAGTCATCATGGACTTACATTTCGGAAATTTACTGCATCCTAAAAAGTCACCATATTTACCCTTGCGAATTGCCATTTTACCTTTGCATTTTGGACAAACATGTTCATCAGAATATTCAACTTTCTTTTTAACCTTTTCTACTGGAGAGCCGTCTTCTCCAATTTGTGCTGTGTAAGCACATTTATCTTCTTTAGCATTATAGTTTGCACAACCATAGAATGGTCCAAAACTACTGAACTTCTTAATTAATTTTGCTTTTTTACACTTTGGACAGTCATGCTTCGTGGTATTAAATTCAACTCTTTTAACCTTAGCAGTCTCCAAATCTTTTTTAACTCTTTTCCAAAATTCCTCAAGAACTTTTAGCTTGCTTTCTTTGCCATTGGAAATAGCATCCAGATCATTTTCCATATTAGCTGTAAAGTTAAGATCAACGAAACAGAAACCCACATCAACCAAAAAGTCTGTAACTCTTAAGCCTAGGTCCGTGACATGAATGGCCTTTTTTTGTATGCTGATATATGTTCTTGCTTTCAGCGTAGACAGGATAGAAGCGTATGTTGAAGGACGACCTATCCCTCTCTTTTCCATCTCCTGAACAAAACTAGCCTCTGAAAACCTTGAAGGTGGCTTGGTTTCTTTTTTTCCGGTATGAAAATCTATTCCGTCTACCTTATCACCCACAGTCATACTTGGCAAAAGTGATCCGGTCATTGCACTATAATTCCAACAATCACGCCAGCCGTCGAAAGTGGATTTGCTTCCAGAGGCTTTCATTGTATACTTGTCGCATCCAAATTCTGCTGAACAGCTAAGGTATTCACGATCAGCCATTTGACTTGAAATAACTCGCTTCCAAATCAACTCATAAAGTTTCTTTTCTTCCGCCGAGCCGGGAACCGTATTTAGTGCTACGTCAGTTGGCCTAATTGCTTCGTGAGCCTCTTGTGCATTTTTTTGTTTAGATTTGTATACTCTCACAGATGGAGACAAGTGTTTAGCAGAGAAATTAGCCTGCACATATTTTCTGGCATCGGCCACTTTGTCTTTATGAATAGATGCTGAGTCTGTTCTATGATATGTAATTTTTCCAGCCTCATAAAGACCCTGAGCTATCTTCATTGTCTTGTCGGGGCTGAATCCCAAGAAAGATGAAGCCGCCTGCTGCAATTTGGAAGTAGTAAAAGGAGCATAAGGCGATTCCTTCTTAGGAGTCTTGGCGAATTTAACTACTTCAATAGGGCCTTTTTTCAAAACCTTGATAATATCATCAGCTTCTTTCTGTGAAGATATTTTCAAGGGATTAGGTTTGGTTATAGAGGCTAATACTTTCTCTTTTTTCTTGGTAAGCAGTTCAACATCAATCGGATAGTACACGATTGGGACGAATTTTTGAATTTCTTTTTCTCGCTCAGATAACACCCTTAAACCAGCACTCTGTGTTCTTCCGACAGAACGACCGCCGGTGGCCTGCTTGACAGGATAGGAGCATTTATAGCCAGCAAGACGATCTAAAATTCTTCTTGTCTCATATGCCTCAACCAAATCTGAATCAATACTTCCAGCTTTTTTAATGGCTTCGAGAACTTCTTTTTTTGTAATAGAATCAGTAGATGCCCTCTTGAATTTTATACTTTTAGGGAATTTGTTTGCTACGTGCCAGCTTATGGCCTCACCTTCACGGTCAGGGTCAGTCATAAGGTAAACCATTTGCTTACCCTTGGCAGCGGTCAATAGTTTGCTTAAAACCTCTTTCTTTCCCTGCATGATTGTCCATGTTGGCGTAAATTGCTTCTTAATATCTACGCCTATTTTCTTTTCTGGTAGATCGATAACATGACCTACTGTGGGTAGTACCTGATAATCGCTACCAAGATATTTGGCAACGCTTTTGCACTTAGTGCCACTTTCCATAATTACTAAATATTTAGCCATATAATTTACCTCAATATAGACTTTCAACAGGTATTATATACATAGTTATTAAAAAAGACAAGTCGTAATATATTACGACCTGCCTTTTTGTTAGTCCCGGTTAGACCAACGTGCTCAATCTTCTACCACGACTGGTAGATCATACAAGCTTCTTTTGGCACTTGGCAGGCTGGAAATATACCATCCACTAGCACCCTTGCTTGCGTACACATCCTTAATTTTGTTGCTTCTTGCCATCTTTACAACTTGCCCTCTGGTTTTTCTTTGTCCATCTACGATGTAACCCTTTGTGTGACGTCTAACGTCGGTTACTCGTTTTTGGATTCTCATCTGTGTTGCCATGTCAATTCTCCTTTATTATTTAGGCTACAAGCAATTATAGCCATCACAAAAATAAATTCCACCATTATCTGTAACTTCTGCTAATTAATCCGCTGGCAATGGCGGCTATCTGACACCATGCTGCCCTGTATCCATCATCACTGGTCCAGCAGTTCATATATTGCACACTATCTGAAAAGCCACGGCCCAGAAGTTCATTATTATTCTTGGCATTAAATTTATCAGTGAACAAACCTGTGCTTGACATTTTGATAAATGCCTTCTTGATTCTTCTGGGTTCAACTTCCAAATGGTTAGCTAAATCTCTTAGACTGGGATTTTCTCCTCTAAGAAATGCCACCATACAAGCCACTCCGTATCCACCGTCTTTTTCGGTTTCAGTGCTACGCCATCCTATCCCACAAACCTGTTCTACCATATCTCCGTATTTCATATAATCTCCAAACTTATCTATAAAATAATATCATCGGAACCAAAGAACTCTGCAATAAATTCATTAACGCTCTCGTCCACTCTTGCATTATAGTCCTTATCCGAATCAGGGTTTATTCTTATCAAATATTGCCTTGTTTTGTACTCTTTATATGGCAGCCCGGCGTCTTTAATGATATTTAAAGCCACGCCATAGTTTCCCTCGCTAAGTTGTAGCTTGGGAGATGGCTCTAGGTTTATTTGAACCTTATTAATGTGACCATATAGCTCATCTACGCTATTTATGTCTATGCAATCATCGAAAAAGCCATTGGTGGTACCTTTTTTCTTTTTAGATGATTTTTTGCGTTTTGTCGTCTTTTTTGTAGTTCTACTGGGTTTTTTGGTCGTTTTCTTTTTCTTTTTTAAAACCTTGGTTTTCTTTTTGGCCATTTGTTCTCACTTAAAAGAATTCTCTCAGTATTCACAACATATTATAGATTAAAGACTTTAGAATGTTTATCTATTTTTTAGAAACTGCACCAGATATTGTTTCCCAGTCCAAATTCTTTCTAAGAGCTTTATTCTGCTCCCATACGGCAGACATCACCTTTGGATCAAGTCCTAGGTCTTTCATGACATGAATTATGGCATTAAGGTCTTTTGGAAAACAGTTGTGACTCACTATTCCCGTATTCTGTTCTATCCAAAACAGGTCATCCTTATCCTTATCAGGATCATTGCTTTCCAAATGGAAATTATACACTTCACCCTTATAATGACGCTTGGTTATCTTGATTATCTTAACAGTTTTCATAAATCAACTCCTAAATCTAATAAATCTTTTTGCAGAACAATTCATCTGTTTCCTTTATTTCTTTTGCCGGAATTAATATTTGTTCCTCATTTCTTAAAACAGGCATTAAATGATCTCCAGTGCATTCAAAATTTCCATTTTCTGTTTCAAAGACAAAAACATCTTCATCCACCTCTCTTTTTGTAACGTCCTTAACCATTTTCCACTCCTCTTTAGTGCATTCGAAATCACATGATTTTATCTCATAGTTCCATTCAGCTTTTTGGCTAATTTCAAAAACCTCTTCGATAGTCATATCGCCAACCAAACAACCTTTTTTAGATTTCACAACAGCATTTGGTAGCACACATTTTCCACCGAAACCTCCATCACCGTCGTGACCCGGAACATCGTGATGCGACTTGCCTATTCTTCCATCAGCCACAGTTCCGTCCATTATTTTTTCCCAATCTAAGTCAAGCTCATCAGATATGAGTTTCATTTCGTTAAAATACATTACTTTTGTTGCAAAAAAACAATTTGCCACATATTTTACTAACTCAGCTTCCTCTGGCCCCATAACATGACACCTTATCGAAGGAAACCTATAGTTGTATAAGTCCTCTACGGCCTTATTCGCATCATCATCAAGACCGCCGACGATGTGGCGTGCTGGGGTAATAAAGTCTATATCAGCAGTTCTCTCTGTTAGAAATTCAGGACTATGAATAAGTCTTTTGACACCAAATTTCTCAGATAGCTTTCTGGTTGTCCCTATGGCAATAGTTGATTTGATAATAAAAACAGTATCAGGATTAATATTGGCCTTCACTGCGTCAGAAAGTGCTTTTTCCACTATTGACAAATCGGCCTTTCCTCCCTCAACATTCTCCATAGGAGTCGGGACGGCAATAAACACGAAATCACAACTGGATACCTCGCTCAAAGAGTGAGTTGATTTTTTAGGATCAATATCATAACCCTTAACCTGAGTATAAAGATTAAATCCGCGAAAAACTGCACCACCGACGAACCCCATCCCAACAACGGAAACTGTCGTATCTTTATCCATTAATAATACTCCAAATGCGATCTACGGTTTTATCCATAGACAAATGTTCTTTGTAATAAGGATAAGGTTTGTAAATCTCATCCCCTTTTAGCATCCTATTTATTTCGGAAGGAAAAGCGTCATTGCTACAAGTTCTTCCTGTATATGATCCTATATACATTTCTTTCCAAAAATTAACTCTTTCCAAAACTAATATCGGACAACCGCAAGCCAGAGCCTCCGGTATAACCCTTGGGCAAGAATCTACCGTCTTACAGGTCACCACGGCCATTTTGGATTTAGCATAATATTGTGGAATCTCCCTTCTGGGAATCCACCCTTTAAAATCAACATGCTTAAACTTATTTCTCAGAAATTTATTGGATATTCCAACGTGGACAATATTTAAATTACTGGGTATTTTATTAAATGCAAATTCCAAACCTTTCAAATCTTTTTTATTCCAATTCCCAACAGCCATAATATCGTATTCTTTTTCTGATTCTATGGGATGGAATATATTCTCTGCTGCTGGCTTTGTCCATAATTCTGCTCTTGAATTCTTAAATTTTGATTTGGTTACTACAAGCTGTTCTGGCGTATCATTAAGGATCAACTGATAATCCTTAAATTTATGGCGAGGATACGTCCTCTTGCCAGCACCATAGTAAATCTTAAATGCTTTAGGGTATCTTTTGAGGACTATATCGTATT
>Ga0098058_1000719_pt1 | contig 10783 bp, 18 predicted proteins | sample 19_taG_FD_75061 | JGI IMG/M metagenome (GOLD analysis project Ga0098058, IMG submission 75061) | Marine viral communities from the Subarctic Pacific Ocean - 19_ETSP_OMZ_AT15317 metaG | ecosystem: Environmental > Aquatic > Marine > Oceanic | place: Pacific Ocean | collected 2015-01-19 | reverse complement strand
TGATTCATGGTCTAAACTCCAAAAGGAGAAGGCAATGGAGTATCTGAAGCGAGAACGGAAAGAAATGTCCGCTCTCGAATATGGTCAAGAGTATGAAGGGAGATTCATTGATGAATTGAGGCAGTTCTTTCCGACTGACCTCATCAAAAAGTGTATGACTCTTAAAAGAGATGAATATGAACCGATTAAATTCAATAAAATTCAAACAGTTGATAACTTCCTCGGAGTCGATATTGCTCGACTCGGAGACGATGAGACTGTCTTCTTCTCTCTGAAAAGGATTAATCGAGAGAAGTTGAGAGAGAATGAGGTTAAGATTTATAGGAAAGTTCTATTAACAGAGACGGCAAGGAATATAATCCGACTTCATCGGGCTTCAAACTTCAGGAAAATATACATCGATGACGGAGGACTCGGAGCTGGAGTCTTAGACATTCTCCTCGAAGAAGAAACAACAAAAAGACGGACTGAAGCAATCAACAACTCCTCAAAAGCAATCAGTAAAGATAAAAGAATGAAGAAGATTCTCAAGGAAGACCTCTACACTAATCTTTTAAGAATAATGGAGCAGAATAAACTCGAACTGTTTGAAAATGATGAGGTTCTCCATTCTCTCCAATCTATTCAGTATGAATATACGAACTCAGGAATCAGAATCTTCGGAAGATACACTCACATAACAGAGGCACTCATCAGAGCGGCATGGTGTCTTCATGACAAAAGTTTAAATATATGGACTGGTTCTAAATATCATGGTTAAAGGAACTGATTTAATCGAGAGAGGCTTTATTGACAAAGTAACTGGAGAACAGTATCCAGTCGAAATCTCATTAAGAGACGCAATGTTGTTTGATTTATTGTCTGAATTAATAAGGAGAACTAAATAATGGCAGATACAGGAATCTTCGCAACAACTGAAGAAGTTAAACGAATGGCGGGAGTTAATGCTTCAGCTGTTTCAGCGACTGAACTTTTTATCAATGACTTTCAAGCTCAATCCGAGTCTTTAATTAACGCACAAACTCGGACGAACTGGTCTGATTTATACTCAGGACTTAACGCAGATGTCAAAGGGATTCTTAAAATGGCTTCGGCTTGTTGGTCTGCCATGGCGGTCATAAATTATGATATGTCTGGATTTACTTCCAGAGTCGAAGCGGAGACAATGCTCGATGTATTAAGAGACCGATTCGTTCAATGTATGAAAACCATGGAGGACATGAAGGTCAGACAATTCATGAAAGACGCATAAATGCCACTTCCAATCGTCTATCGAACTGGAGGAGATGTTCAAGTTAATTACGACTTCGCAGATGTTGTCTCAGGAACTGGATATATCACTTTTTACCTCCAAGCATCAAATCTAGGAACTGGAACACCCTCAACATCTTATTCACTCACTAGACAAACTATGCGTTCCTATCCAGTATCTAGTCAAGGCTCAACAGCAACTGGCGGCTCTTTTACAAAAGTTTTAGATATAAATTTCGATTATCCAATCGATAAAACACTCACGCTTAAAGGAGATGCTTTATGTGATATATCCTCAATGCTCGATGACGGAGCAAATCCCGGGAATTGTCAATTTTACATAGTCGTTAAAATTGCTAAATATGACGGCTCAACTGAGACTGTTCTTGGCTCTGCTCAAGGGGCAACAAGCACAAGAACTGGGGGAACGAATCCAGTTTATTTAGCAGATAGTCTGAAGATTCCAATTCCAGAAACAACACTAAAAAGAGGACATACTTTAAGAGTCATTGGAGAATGTTGGATAGATGCTTCAACAACTGGAACATGTAACGGAGAAATAGCTCACTCACCAGCAGCTCAATACTGGGATACAAATGCTAGTCCAGTCACTTCTCAATCAGTTATTCAAATACCATTAAGATTAGATATATAAATAAGGAGAGATATAAAATAAGATGCCAGAAAACGACATAGCATACGCAACAAGTAGCGACATGACAAACACAGTTGATGATGTAACTGTCGATGCTCGCAATACTGACGCAGCTCAAGGCACAAAGGAAACGACATGGACAAATTCTAAATGGTCTCAATATCTTGGTTATTATAAAGCAATTCCAGAATTAAAACAAGCAATCGACATGAGAGCAGTCTGGACTGTCGGGAAAGGATTTAAGGCAGACACTCGGACAACCATTGACCTCGAGTTTATTAAAGGATTCGGAAGGGACACCTTTAACACAATCCTAAAGAACATGATAGTCACTCGGAGAATAGGCGGAGACTCCTTCGCTGAAATTATAAGAGACCCTCAAAATAATACTATTATTAATCTCAAACCTCTCGACCCTTCGACCATTCAAATAGTGGTCAATAAAAAGGGAATAATCAAGAGATATGAACAACTCTCAAAGACTGGAGAGAAATCAGTCATTCACAAATTCAAACCAAACCAGATATTTCACTTAATTAATAAGAGAGTAGCTGATGAAATCCATGGAGTCTCAGATATTGAAGCACTCGAGGAAATCATTAAAGCGAATTATGAATCTTTCAAAGACATGAAACAACTTCAACATCGACATGTCAAACCTATCATGGCTTTCAAACTCGACACAGACGACCAAGGAAAGATTAATACATTCATAGGAAAAATGGACGAAGTCATTAACAAAGGAGAGAACATTTATATTCCAAAGGACACGGTGGATTTCGAGCTGGTCTCTGTTCCTAGTAATGCGACTCTTAATCCTCTCCCTTGGCAAGCTAAATTAAAAGATGCTTTTTTCCAAGCACTCGGAGTCCCTCAGATATTGCTTGGAGGCTCTGGAGAATTTACTGAATCGACAGCTAAGATTGCTTATTTAGCATTCCAGCAATCAGTCGAAGACGAGCAAAAGGACATCGAAGACCAAGTCTGGAATCAGCTTTATTTGAAGATTGACCTTCAATTCCCAGCATCACTTCATAACGAATTATTGAGCGATGAGAGAAAAGACGGTCAAGACGCACAAACTGGATTTCAAGAAGGAGACACAACCACGGGAATCGGGAGCGGATTATAATGGTCTCATTCATAGATAAAATAAAAAGAAAACTAAAAGTTGGACAGACGGATATAATTCAAACTCAACAGCAACCAATTCAAACTCAGCAAAGAAATCCAGCAGATTATTTATTAACTCCCGAACAAAGACTTCAAAGCGTAGAACAAACACCAAAGCAAGAACTTCTCACACCGATTGAAGCAGCAACAACACCTTTTGAAGAACAAACACCTTGGCAAAGACTCCAAAGCGTAGAGGGACAACCCACAACTTTCAAAGAGAGAATCACATCGACAGACATTCGAGACCGTCCTTCACTTCAAGAAATCAGAGACGCAGCAGATGCTGCTGGATTCGCAATCTCTCGAGACGCAGATTTCGAGGCAACAGCAAATCTAAGACCCGACCTCCAAAAAGGATTCATAACATACACTCGGAGAGATACTGGAGAAACTTATAAATTAACATGGGCTGAATATCGAGCTTTATCAAAAGGAGCAATCGGAAATTCAAACGACCCAAACTATATTATGAACTTCTCGGAGAATCTGGAGAATCTCCAAAACGCACAGTTTAGAGCTGATGTTCTTAGAGAATATCTCGAAAGCACTTTAAGAGGAACGGCTTTAAGCGAGGAGCTTGGAGCGAAATATGCTGATGTATTAGATAAACTTCAAAACTTAGACACAGATACTATGATGAGTCTCGCAGATGCTGAAGCAATGTTCGAAGGAGAACTGCCAGAGGGCTTTTTTTCCGCTCAAGGACTTTTTAAAATAGCAGGAGCAGCAGGAACAGCAGGAGCAGCGGCAGTTTTTGGCACACCCGCTGGATTCGCAGTCGCAGCTCCCGTAGTTATCGGATTATTAGTCAATGGTTTATCAGATTTAACCTCAACCAAACAGCGAAGGCTCGATGTAGTCAATCAACAGAGACAAGATGTCAAAGAATTCCTCCCGTTTATTGAATCGGGAGTCAAGAATGGAGATTACTCCATTGAGGAAGGATATGAAATGATAAGACATCAGATTGATTTATTAAAAGCTGGAGAGGCAATCGCAAAACACGAAGCAGACACTTTCAGCGGAGATAAATTATCAGATGCTAAGAAGACTCAAAAGGAAATCAGAGATACCTTAGATTATTTAATCCCAGCATATCAAAGAAGACTGGCAGCGGCAGCAGTTTCTCCAACCACATCAGGACAATTAGCTCCACAATTCGCTCCAGCATAATAATGAACAATGAAAATGAAAGAAATAACGAAAACAATTCTCAAGCAGTTGATGAGACTTCGAAAGAGAATCAGGCGGAGACGAAAATTAATCTCGGTTTGGTTGAAGAAGCTCGGCAACTAGCTAAAGAGATTAGAGAAGCGAATGAAGAGACAAGACGACTCTTAGAACGAAAAGAAAAGCTGGAAGCCGTCAGAGTCTTAAGCGGAAGGTCTGAAGCTGGTCATGTAGAACCAGAAACCGACCCCGAGGAAGAAGCGAAAACCAGAATAAACTCTGAATTAAAAGCTCTTGGGCTTCACATATGAAAATTCCAACAATGGTCGATTTAAGACTAATTGAGAAGGAATGTAAGAAATGCGGCAACACTCGCAGGTTCGTAATCAACACACCTAGAGACAAACAGTCAATATGTGGCAACTGTTGGGACTGGTTTAAAAAACCTCCAAGAGCAATCGATATAATCAACTCCTTTAAAAAAATTATAAAGATTTAAATATAAGGAGTGATTTAAAAAGGAATGGCAAATGAAGCAGTAATCATAGAACTATTAGGAGAGCCAAAAGGTCACGCAATTCGACACACAGTCGCAGATGGAACGGGAATTGCGAAAGGCACTCTATTAAAACTAACTGACCCTCGAACCGCAGTTGCCACATCAGCAGATAACGACGCATTCGGTGGAATTGCCGCTGCGGAAAAAACAGCATCTGACGGTGTGACAAACCTTGGAGCATTTACATTCGGAATCTTCGATTTAAAGGCTACCGCAGCTGGAATAACAGTTGGAGAAAGAGTTTCAATCGGTGGAGCAAACACAATCTCCAAAGTCGCAGCAGCAGATTTATTATTTTCAGATGTTGGAATCGCACTCGAAACATTCTCAGCGTCTGAAGTCGGAGCAGTATTAGTCGGGAGTGGATTCTGATGGCAGATTCCGCAAGTATGGCAGACTTAAGGGCTGAAGATGTCCAAAGAGTCGTAACTGGATTCGCACTTCAAGAGTATAAAATGAAACAGATTGTCATGACAAAAACTGGTTCAGCATGGTCTGAAGTATTTTATCAAGAGACCGCAGCTGACTTAACTGGTGGGACTGGTTCTAATGTTAAAGGCATTCCACGGTTCGCAAATTTCCCTTATGGAGAAGTTACATGGACTAAACAAACTGGAGTAACCTTGAAGCATGGTATGGAAGGGACTATCTCTTGGGAAGATTCAATGTTAAACAATGTTGATGTTATCGCAAGAACTCTTTTAAGAATTTCAAGAGCAGTCGCAAAGAGTGTTGATGACACAATCTGGGAAACAATCTCGGAAGGTCAAACAGCAACAAATATTAATTCAGTAGCTATCGGAGCTGGAGATGAATGGAACTCCGCAACAGTAGCAAATCGAGACCCGATTCAAAACATATTAGACGCAATTAAGGAAATTACTGAGAGCAACTATAACCCTTATAATAACGGTTATTTGTTAGTAAATCCAAAGGACTTCGCTAACCTTCTTGGAAATGCGAATATCCGAAACGCTGGTCAATTTTATACAGCAGATGTGACAAAGAACGGGAGAGTGGGAACACTTCTTGGTTTAACAGTAATTGTAAGCAACTCAGTAACCGCAGACTATGCTTTGGTATGTGTAAGCGGAGAGTGTGGGACATGGGTAGAGGCTGAAGCTTTAAAGGTCGAAACCATAACTCGAAAAGGAATTGACCACACGATTAGAGCTTGGGAACTCGGACAATGCCAACTGACCAATCCGAAATCAATAACTCTAATATCAAATACATCGATTTAAAATGGTTGATTTCGTAGTAAGCACATGCGTAGTTGTTGATGCTGGAGACACAACAGCAGTCACAGCCGCAATCGAGACTATTCCAAACACAGAAAAGTTAATTGTCGCACCATTGGCAAACGGTCTTCAGGTGTTGGTAGTAGGTTACGCATAAAATGAGAGAGACAAGATTAACGATTGCTCGGAGAGAATATGCGAAAGGGAATCTCGAACATATTTATGTTCAAGAGTTCCTCGACATTCTCAAAGACCCCCCTAAAATGAAAGTGATGAAAAATAAAAATAAAACTAAAAAGAAGGAGAGTAATAATGGCAAGTGAGATTTTCGAGACGGCAGCGACAAAAGAATTTCAAGTTGCGAATGTCAAATTCGCTGATGACGGAGAAGCTGGTTCTCTAAGAGATTCGTCATCTGTTGATATTGAATGCGATGCGAGACTTAAAGTCACAGTCGGCGGAGCAACTTATTATCTTCCGCTTTATGACACTACCGTTTAAATGGCAAAAAAGCAAACCTTGAAGGGAGCGGCTAATTTATTAGTCCCAACTAAACCTTTATCTAAAACGAGGGCAATGAGTAGAGCGACTCCTCAAGGTCAGGCTGGTTATTCTGCTCCGCAAGAACCCGTTTCAGACCGCTCAACTTTCAAAGTTCTTGATGTTAATGACCAAGTAACCGCAAGAATAATAAAAATCGATGCTCAATCCGCAAGCGAGGAAGGACTCACAATCCATAACACTGGAGCGGGAAATCCGAGAATAACTTTTGAAACTGCGGCAACATACATTCAAGACGAAGGAACTCAATTCACATTCAGAGGAGATGTAATGGTTCATCAACTAGGAACGCGAGCCATTTTTGAAACAGGTGGAGGAAAACAAGAACTTAATATCTCAGCGGCTGCTGTTACTGTTAATGCTGGGACTAGCATTGCTAACTTTCGAGTCGATACAACAAGCGGGAGAGCATTATATTGCGAATTCGGCACAGACAATTTATATCTTGACGCAACAAACATCGGCTTTCATGGAGCAACACCTCAGCCGAGACACCCTCCGATTATTGACGCAGCAGGCGGAGCAGTTGTTGATATTGAAGCAAGGCAAGCGGTCAATATGCTTTTATCAATGCTGAGAACTAGAGGAGACATAGTTCCATAATGGCACTCGAAGAATTAGCCGTTCAGTTTGGCGTCGGTGGTCTTGGAATGTATTTAATGTTTAGACTAGCAGATACGAAACTCAATTCTCTCGGAGAAACCCAAGAGAAAATCCTTTTAATCCTCGATAAAATTCTCGGAAAATTATAAAACGATATACGGAGAGGCGATACCTTTATATACTCAAACTTTCTTAGAAAGGGTATGAAAAGCGAACAAAAATTAAAAGCTGAAACTGCTCCATTGAGTAAGTCAGCACAAAGCATGAAAACAGAATTAAAGTTTGGTTCTGTTGAGTGGATTGAAGCAAATTGGAACGACCCGATTGTAAGAGAAATTACAATAGAACAGCAGTTAAGAAGAAGAAAGAGACTAAAAAATGAGGTAAAAGAATGAGATTCCTCAAGAAGATAACTGGATTCATAAAACTGGTTAATGATATGGAGACCGAACTCGGAGACTTAAGAAGCGAAGTTGAAGACTTAAGAGACCAAGTTGAAAACCATGATTATCTTGAAAGTTCAGTTAGTGACAATGAAAGTCGGATTGAAGACCTTGAATGTAGAGCAGACGATTTCGAAAGCAGACTGGAAGAGGTTGAATCGAAATGATTTCCGAGATGTTTGTTGATGGTCGTGAAGCCATAATGTGTTCAAGTTGTGAGTCAGTCGAGATTGACTCTGAACGAGATTATCGGCACGAATGTCGGAGCTGCCGATGAGATGCGGATTATGTCTTGAGAAGATGAAAGAGAAGGATTCAAACAATGGACAGCCAATCACATCGAAGCGAGTCTGCCGAGAGTGTAACTGGAGTTCAGTGATTCCATCTCGACTCTTGGAAGTTTATTTTTCACAATCAAGGAGGAATAAGAAATGATATACATAACGGAGTTTGCTTTATGGTCAGTTTTACTGGTTGCTTTAGTGTATTTATGGAGTAATCGATGAGGACTATAAACGAAGTATTTACAGACGAGGAGTTCGACCAATTAAGAGAAGCGAAGGAGAAATCTGGAGCATCTAGTTGGAGAAACTTTATCTTATTAATGCTTAAAAGGAGCAGATTATAATGTCAAACGAACTAATAGCAGGTTTTCGCATGTCAGGAGAGTTTATAAAAAATCTCGAAGACAAGAAATTCAGAGTAGTTTCGGCGGAAAATAGAGAAGTAGATGACCTCGACAGAGAGGGCGTAAAAAAGCAAAAGACGGTTTTAACGATTGAAATCGCTGGACATCAGTTGGAATATTATCCTAACAAGACCAGTCTCAATTTCATTGCGAAATCGCAAGGGAACGAAATGACTCTTAAATCCTTAGTGGGATATAAAGGAGAGTTCATAACAATAAACCAAAAAATAGGTCAAGTTATGAGAGATGTCATTTACGCAAAAGGAAGCGTCGAAGAATGAAGTCAAGGAGATTGACCGTCAATTATAGACGAGATTTCATACTAGGACTATTAAAGAACACAACTGAACCAGCTCTAATGAAAGAGCTGGTTACTATGTTGAGCTATAATTGGAATTTAACAAGACGAACAATTCAAGAAGATGTCAATGTCTTAATAGATTTCGGGAAAATAATAAAATCAGACAATGGAAGAAAAATATCAATTCGGAAGGAAGGGTTTGCTAAACCTAGTCAGGAAGCGAATGATTCAACTCTCAAAAAACAAGAAGCATAGAGAAAAGATTGCTGATGAGTTAAAAGCGTTCGGCAAGATTAATAAAGAAGATACTCAGAAACAGCTTGACTTTATGCGTCATGCTTGGACTGAATCAAAAAAGGAGGTAAAAAATGAACGAAGAAATAATAAGGACTAATGACCAATGTGACAAGATAAAACTAACAAGAGGCCAAAAAGGAGGTTATGGTTGGGAAATTTCGATTCCCTCTCTTGATGTAGCTAAACTCGAGATGATTGACCACTCTCTGAGAGAGAAATTCCTCTTGGACTGATGTGTGTTCCCCCCTCCCCCCCGCGTTAAATAAACTAAGCCACACTATGAGCTATTATCTATCTAATAAATAAAGATAATATATCTCTGGCTATAAGAACCTCTCATTATCGAGAGGAGAAAAGGGAGCTAAGCGAACTAAGCTCCCGTTATATTATAGCTAACGCAGTTATATATGCTTTGCTATTGTTGGATAAATTGGTTAGTTTGTGAAGTCTTCGGGAGAGCGTGTTTAGAGTGTTGGTCACTTTTAGCAGAGTATCTTCCAAAGTCCCCAATGTTTATATAGTTGTAGCTCCTTAAGCTACAAGTAGCTTAATACGAGCCACATGACATTGCGTTCTTTTTCAGGTTAAACTAAAAGCTCCTCTCTTTGTGTCGATTCGGTATGCTTATAAAGGCTCTGAAGTGACCGATTATGTCGAATCGAAAGGCTTATAAAGGCACCAAAGGGACTGGTTATAGAAGGGCAGTAGGAGGCTCCTAGACACCATATAAGGCATATGCTATGAAGTCACCTCATAGCTCAGATAACAGAGTCACCTCATAGCTAGCATAGACACGCACACGCACACACACGCACATTCTGGCACAGAAATAAACATTTACTGTCTGAAGCGACCCTCGGACAGCGCAACACCTTCGAAGAAGGAGGCACTCAGACAATGTTTTAAAATATTGTAAGATTTCTAAAATATTATAAACTATCAGATATACTTAACACATGGCGAACGCAAACTATGTCAAGGGAAGGAGAAAGGAATATAAAATAGTTCATAGACATAAAGCACTCGGACATATAGCATTCCGTTCAGCAGGCTCTCATTCTCCAGTTGATGTCACAGCAATAGACACCAAGAATAAAATCATATATTTCATACAGTCAAAGGTCGGTAAGATTTCAAAAAGAGAAACTGAAGAATATCTCTCTCAAATTCCCAATGGAACTTATAAGGTGGTTATGTCTTTAGAATGATTACTATGAAGCTTGACCCTTGGCAAGAAGATTTCCTCACTAAAAAGGGAGACAAGATACTCTGTTGCGGAAGACAAGTCGGGAAATCCGTCATCGCAGCAAGAGACGCTGCGGAATATGCTCTCAAACATTCAAACAAACAGATTCTAATGATAGCACCAACAGAGAGACAAGCTTATGAACTATTTGACAAGACTCTTTCATATTTAACTTTTAAATCGATGAAATCTATAAGAAAAGGGAAAGACAGACCCACGAAACATAAAATCAATCTTTACAATAAGAGTGTTATTCATTGTTTGCCGACTGGACTCTCTGGAGTTGGAATCAGAGGGAGAACAATTCACAGACTTTATGTTGATGAAGCGAGTCGTGTTCCCGAAGAAGTCTGGACAGCAGTGACTCCAATGCTCTTAACAACTGGAGGAGATACAATTCTCCTCTCAACTCCATTCGGAAGACAAGGTTATTTTTATAGAATCTGGAATAATCCAGACAATTCCTTCTCTAAATTCGAAATCACTTCTCAAACCGCTTTAAGCAATCGGGAAATATGTGATTCATGGTCTAAACTCCAAAAGGAGAAGGCGATGGAGTATCTGAAGCGAGCACGGAAAGAAATGTCCGCTC
>Ga0098058_1000718_pt1 | contig 10789 bp, 35 predicted proteins | sample 19_taG_FD_75061 | JGI IMG/M metagenome (GOLD analysis project Ga0098058, IMG submission 75061) | Marine viral communities from the Subarctic Pacific Ocean - 19_ETSP_OMZ_AT15317 metaG | ecosystem: Environmental > Aquatic > Marine > Oceanic | place: Pacific Ocean | collected 2015-01-19 | reverse complement strand
TAAAGTCAAAAAAGTTATTACGTGGAGGATAATATCTACCCTATGCGGGTGGGCGATCTCTTATTTATATCTTGGGAGCATCACACTATCGCTTGAAATGACTGTGGTGATTGGTGGAACCATGACTGTGGTCCACTATTTTTTTGAAAAGTGGTGGGAAAAATAAAAAAAAACTTGACAGATTTTATGTGACAGGATATATTACTATTGAACCCAAGGAGGTTAGCATGGTGACAGAAGAACAAATAAATGAAATAGAAAAAAATGCTGTAGGGATTGCTGAAGGCTTTGAAGACGCACCAGAAGGTGTGGATGATACCGAAGCTCTGCGTGTTGCGTGGCAACATTTAATAGACACTGGTATATGCTGGAGGCTTCAAGGCTGGTTCGGAAGAACAGCTAAGAGCTTGATAGAACAGAAGTTTGTGCTACCCTACCCCCGTAAGAGGTGAGGGATGCCTTATTTAAGATATGAGGAGATCAAGGTAGGTGCGCTCGTATTATACCACAGTCCACGCACGTTAGACACATGTATATGTGTTATTATAAAAGAGTTCACAGAACTCGGTCACGGTGAATATGGCAACTTCTGTGAGATAATGTTGCCTTCTGGTAAAGTCCTTCAAGCAAACAGATCATACCTTCGGAGGGTAGAATGAAAGTAGGAAGTTTAATTAAATGTAATAGTGAAACGAATCATCCTCCCCTCTTTGGCGTTATCGTTAAGTTTCAACCTGCTCCACTACCGGAGAGCGTGTTGGAAGATCCAGAATGTCTTGATTGTCGTGGCAAGACAAGCAACGAATGGTTTGAAGATGCAGACACCTGTAAATCGACTTGGGCAGTGATCCAGTGGCATGATGGCAAACGAACATGGGAAGAGATGGAGTGTTCCTTGGAGCATAACTTTGAGGTGGTAGGATGAAAGTAGGTGATTTAGTTAAGCTATGTGGTTCTGACCATTTAGGCATAGGAATAGTCACGGCTTTGTATTCTAATGACACGGCTTGTGTGCATTTTCCCACCCAAGAAGTAGCTCACTGGTGGGGCGCGGAACTATGGCGAGAACGCTTGGAGGTCTTATGAAAGTAGGTGATTTGGTGAGATACAACCATCCCGACGACAGAAAAGAGCATGGCGATCCTATTGGGATTGTTGTTAAGAAGTTTCAAAGAAACACAACGGTTCTATGGAATGGCGATTGGTTTGAAGAGCGCATCGATGCTTGGGCATTGGAGGTGATAAATGGAAGTGGGTGACTTGGTGAAAGCCCGTCATTGGGGAACAGGGTATATCGGGTTGGTCGTTAGGATACGATCCTACCAACTGAGCAATCCGTACCGCACAGGTGTATGTAGCGTTATGATGAATGATGGTACTGTGATTGTCCAACTGATGAAAGACTTAGAGAAAATAAATAAAAAAACTTGACAAACTATCAAAACGTGATACATTATTGATAGAACACAAAACGAATGAGGTGTTAGATGAAGATAGGCGATTTGGTAGAGCTTTCCGCTGCTGGGAAGCGCAACAACCACAATAGCAACTATAATCGTGAGGGAGCGTATGGCATAGTCATGGAGATCCGTAGAACCACCCACCAACAGTTCCCTATCAAATGTCAGTGGTTCGGTGCCAATCACGAAAACCGAGGGCTGAGGAACTTGGCACCGTTCAAAGAATACGAATTGAAAAGGAAGAGAGCATGAAGTTTGAAAAAGGACAGTTGGTCATATCAACCAAGGGCAACCTTGGTATCATACTCGCAGCAAACAAAAGGTGGTGCGACCTGATGTGGTGCAGCACAGGCTATGTGCGGCAGGGTTTCCCCTGCGTTCAGTTAAGGAGGCACTATGCAGATAGGTGATTTAGTGAGAATGAAGGACTGTAACTTGAATATCTTTGGAGTGATTGTTCTTACCTTTATGTGTGACCTTGGACTTGAGGAAGTATACAAGATTGTCTGGATAGACGACCTCTGTGACCCTTCTTTCGCAACCCAAGAGAACTTGGAGGTCTTATGCAAGTAGGAGATTTAGTACAGATAGGCTGGAACGGCAAGAAGAAAGAGCCATTCATCGGGACAGTGGTGGAATTAGACAGGTTCTCTGATTGCGGTTGGGTGTTAGTAAACGGTGAACGACAATGGTGTAGAGCAAAGGACTTAAAAAGATGGAAACCATCGAAGTAGGTGATTTGGTTAAAGGACGATACACCAATAGATACTATATCTTGATTGGCAAGAGGTGGGAAGCAAACGTAGAGATATGTGAGTGTGTGGATTTTGACGGGAACAAAAGGATTGTAGCGAGGACCAAACTGATAAAAGTAAATAAAAATACTTGACAAACTTTCTGACCGTGTTATATTACTATTAGATGGAGAACAAAATGATTTTAGTTTATACTATGGTAGCACTTTCGCTACTATCCTTCACAGTTGCGCTGTGGGGATGGACAATTAGCACTCGGAGGAAGCGATGAGTAATGAAATTAACATAAAAATAGACATAAGTGACGAACTACTCGGCAAACTTATGACTGTGATACTGGCATCAAACAGTCCCATGCCTATGATTGGAGCTATGATGCCTCCACCCAAAGAGGTGACGAAGAAGGGGCCAATAGGCTTTCAATCAAGAGAAGACAGTGAAAATAGGTGACTTGGTAAGGAATAAGCACACGGTGGTTGACACACCTGCTGACGAACGAGGTATAGTGGTCGAGGTTGCCCACTACCCCGATGAGGAGCCATGGAATCCCTTCGCCCGTGTGGTGTGGGTGGACTGTGCCGATGGCAGGGACTACGAAACATGGATGGACTGTGACGATTTAGAGGTGGTAGCATGAAAGTCGGTGACTTGGTAAGAGATACACAATATAAGGATCTTGGAATTATTATAGACGATGATCCCGATGATGAAACCTATAAAGTGATGTTTCCAGATGGAGAAGAATGGCTTTCAGATGCCTTTTTAGAGGTGATAGCATGAAAGTAGGTGATTTGGTGAAAATCAAAGGGGTTCACCACCCCACCCGAAGGAGGCTTGGCATTGTGGTTAGAGACTTTACTATGTGGCGATCCCTTTGGGTGGATAAGCATGAACGGGTGGGCGAGGTCGAAGTTCTATGGAATGATGGAACAACCGCAAATGCGGCATACGCCAACTTGGAGGTGATAGATGGAGATAGGTGACTTATATGTAGACCCCGCAGACGGGCTACTAATGCTGTATGTGGGGATAGACCCAGACCAGCCCTCGCACTATGGTTTCTTTTGTCCTTGTGCAAATGCCAAAGCCAGAAGTATATACTATTACTCAGACTACGACCTTAAATACTTGGAGAAGATATAATGAAAGTCGGAGACATTATACAAGATTACCAGTTCCCCACTGACAGGGGCATTATTCTGTTGAAGGGTGACAAAGGGGATTTTTATTATGTGCTTGCCTTTGAGCAAGCGTTTGCGAGTTGGTTGCCCGAAGATTATATAAAGAAGTGCAAGGTGATAGGATAGGATAAGGGGTTGTGGTGGAACTGGTAGACACAACGGACTTAAAATCCGTTGCTCGTATGAGCGTGAGGGTTCAAGTCCCTCCTTCCCCACCAGTTATTTTATATTTTTTCTTGACAAACTTACAACAACGTGATACATTATAGGAAACGGAGGGACAAATGAAAGTCGGTGACTTGGTAAGACACAAACAGTTTCCAAAGACCATTGGGCTTATCGTGGAGACATTTAAATCATACAGGCAATTCTCCTGTAAGCTGTTGTGGACAATTAAGCCGTGGTTTGTAAACGAGACAAACCAAAACGATCTATGGGAGTCTCACGAACTGTTGGAGGTGATAGATGGAGATAGGTGACTTGGTTAAAAGAATAAAACATTCGTCGTCCAGAAACACCCACGTTACGCTGGGTGTTGTGTTGGCGTTGGAGTCTCCGGGCATGGCAAGGGTGTTTTACCCTGAAATGGACAATGAGTATTGGGAAGACAGCGAATGGCTGGAGGTGATAAATGAACAAAGAGCAGAAATTAAATAAAATAAACAAGGATTTCTTAGAAGGCCATATTACATGGCGGCAGTATTGGGAGTTTTTTGATGAATACAAAATAGGTTCGCAATCTCCATGGTCGAGGAAAGAGTGGAAAGAAAATCGGAAGAAGAAGTTAAAAGACAAGTGTGAGTGCTGTGGCACGACAGAAAATCTAACCATTCAGCACACTTGGCACCCAGATGGTTTTGAGAAAGTCTGTTCACAAGAGACAAACCGTATCGCTTTTGGGGGTGGGGAAATACCACCGTTTTCTGGTGAGATCGAACCAGTCTATGTTATGAAGCAGTTTTGTCCTGTTTGTGATGGTCCGAGCGTTCGTTATCGAAAAACCATTGGAAACTACAAATGTTACACACAACGGAGGCTTTGGAAAAAGGAGTTTTCTTTTATGGAAGGCATAGAATGCCCGTCAAAAGAGTATGATATGCTATCCGAACACCAAAGAAGGACATTTGAATCGGCTCGCCCATGGTGGAACAAGGGCATTAGTAAAAACCACAAAGAAACAAAGCACTGTGATGCCATTTTCGATAGCCCAGCAACCAAACAAGTGATGGACGAGAAGGAAACAAAAAAACAAAGGAAAGTGGCTGAAAGAGAGCATGAGCGTGATTTTATTGGCCCTGTCGCAACAAAGATAGTGATTTTACAGCACCAAAGGTACGTTGAAATGAGGGACGAGGATCATATAACCGCTTGTCGGGGGTGTGCCTTCAAACAGGATCTCAAGTCAGGCAAAATAGCACAAAGCCGCCACCGAGCGTTCAGCAGAAAAATCAAAAAAACCTTGGAGGTGATAAGTGAAAAATGAAGAACTACAAAGAGAATGGTTAGAGTTAAATAAAATCAAAAGGAAACTGGTGCTACTCTCCTACGGGCAAGAGGGGATACTTACCAGACATTATGCCCTTGCTCTCAAACATATCGAGCAAGCACAGGAACACCTGAAAAAGCAGATAGAACCTTGATTAAATAAAAATTGTATTTATTTTCTTGACAAACCTGAATGAATCGGATAAGTTATAGATGAACCCAAACAACGGAGAATCCAATGGGATACCGAAGCCAAGTATATTTAGGTGTGAACGACACCGCTATGAAATCCTTGCTGGATATGTGTAGCACACACCAGCAAGCATACTCACTGCTCTTTGAGAGCTTCACGCCACAGAAAACGAAACGTGGTGTGTTTTGGGAGTTGGACTATCTCAAATGGTACGATAGCTACCCCTGTGTCTCAGCCATCGAAGGATGGATGAACGATATGAACGAAGAGAGGGAGGATGAATACGGCTTCTACCGTATGGGCGAAGAGTTCGGAGACACAGAGGAAAGAGGCAACAGCGACCACTTCTGCTTCTATCCTTGCCAGCATGTTGAGGTAGATTTTGAACCAGCAGACGAGAAGGGGGAAGAATGAGCCACCATAAGAGAGTAACGTGCGAGGATGGCTTTACCGTGTCCATACAGGCAAGCAGGAATAACTACTGTGAGCCACGCATAGATGATGCAGACCTTTGGTCAAGCGTGGAGCTTGGCTACCCATCACAAGCCGATTGGCTTATCATAGGGTATGCCGAAGACAAGGACACACCAACGGAAACCGTCTACGGATGGGTGCCTGTGCATACGGTATATCTTCTTCTGACGAAGCATGGTGGTGTGGTCAGCGGAGAGGTTCCAAAAGGCATACCAGTCTACAGCCTGAGTCATCCAAAGAAAAAATAAATACTTTTTTCTTGACAAACTAATACTACCGTGATACATTATTGGTAGAAGACAACAGAAACTTCAAACTCGGAGAACATTATGAGTTGGAATGGAACATTGACTTGTAGCTATTGCTACGAATCTGGACACAGCAAGCGTAAATGCCCCACTATGAAGCAGCGACACGACCAGTATGTTGCAATCGTCGCAGATGGTGGTGACCCCACTTGGAGACAACGCCATGCCCACAGAGAATACAAAGAACAGCGAGAAACTCTCAAAGAGAGTAACAAGGTTTGTTCTTACTGTTATCAAAGTGGACATAGGGTACTCACTTGCCCTAAGCGGCTTAGTGATGTTGATATATTGCGAAAAATTAACAAGTGGTGGATACCACTTGCGACCAAGACTTTGCGTGAGGTAGGCTTGGGCAAAGGTGCGCTTATTGCTCGAAACAAGTGGGTTACGGTAGATGGAAACTATGAACAGCGTGACGTTCCCCAACTTGTCCTTGGGTTCGACAGCGACCATCACGGTCCTTTGGACTTCACAGGGTTCTGCGAGGGTTTTGGCAATCTTATAGTAATGGATACCACTACTATGGACAAGGAAACGGTATACTTGCCCCCTTATGTTCATAATGCCCTGTTCCACGCAGCGTTTGGGGTCGAAGGACACGAATTCGGTGAAAACCGATGGAGTCCAGAATCAAACGCACACCCTCTCCAAGCTCATGTTCCAAGAGGTCTTGGGCGAAGCACCTCTTTGTCCTTGTTAGCTCCATCAGATACCTCTTTTTGTGGTGGTGACGAAGGCAAGTTGTTCTTTCCTCTCAAGAAAAAGCGTGAAATAAATAAAATGTTTCGTTCTGGCAAAGGCGAATACTTCACTGGTGAAGGTGCTGGTAATTTTGTTAGAACCCTCTATCCCCTACTCAAAGAACATAAGGGGGTAAAATGATTACCCTTGGTGATGTGGTGAGATATAAGGGAGTGCCACTGAAACAACAGTATATGGGCATGGTGATAGGCTTTGGAACCAGCAAGTTGGGTGCCGACTATGCCATCATACTGGCTTTCGGAGACACAGGACAGACCCACAACTTTCTGGTCAAAGACCTAATAAAAATAAATAAAAATACTTGACAAACTTTCAAAACGTGATACATTGCTAATACCCCCCCCGAACAACGGAGTTCAAAATGGATATATGGGTTGTCTGTGACGTTTATGAGAGCGAATACGAGTTCTCAACACACCTCACCGAGAAAGGAGCTTTACTCACTGTATGCGAGAAGATACTTTGCTTCGTAAACCTTGGGACGGTTTCTTCTCAGGATGGGTGGAAAGAAGTGTTGGATGATTATGCAATGAGTGGACTCACAGAATGGAAGGATTTCGACATAGCCAACTGGAGAGAACAGGACAAAGAACAGCTATGGAAGTTTTACAACTTTATCTCCGAGTTCACTTGGGAGAGTTCCTCTTGTGACTTCACAATCGGTAGAACATCGGTGATAGCATGAAAGTAGGCGACTTGGTTAAAATAAAGCATAAGAATGGATACTTCCGAAAAGTGGGTATAATCATCGGAGAGGCGAAGTCGCCCTTTGAGGGCAGTTTTCGTGTGTGCTGGTATATGATGAAAGGCACACCGAACCAAAATGCTATCCACAGACCGTGGGACTTAGAGGTGGTAGCATGAAACTCGGTGATTTGGTGAGAGCGAAAAACCCTATATATTTCAAGGGGATAGGTATTGTCATTCGTGACGATTACAACTCACCGTGGGAGGATGCTGTTCGTGTGTATTGGTTCGATTGTGACCCCAACTCATATGGGGGCCTAATAAGGGTATACGACTTGGAACCTGCCTTTTGAAGAAAAAGTATTTATTTTCTTGACAGTGTACACCTACCGTGATACATTACTGGTAGACCCCGAAGAAAGGATTTGAATATGAAAGCAGGTGATTTAGTTAGAATAGTGAATGAGTGGGTTGCTCATAATCCTTGGATGAAAGAGATGAAAGAACTGTTTGAAGATGAAGCAATCCAAGTGGGCTTGATTACTGCCGTGACCCCTAACCAAAACGTAGCGGCAGTTCTTATCGGTGGTCGCACCGAATACATCGAAGTCAAGTTATTGGAGGTGATAAATGAAAGTAGGTGACTTGGTTAGGGCAACGCTGGCGACTGCGACCGTTCTGGGCATCATTATTGAGCCTTATGATACTCCCAAAGGAGTGTGGCGGGTTGCGTGGGTAGACGGTGGAACGTGGTGCAGCGGTTCACTATGCCACGAAAACAATATGGAGGTGATAAATGAAAGTCGGTGACTTGGTGAGGCATAGAGGTGATGGAACCATGGGTTTGATAATACGCACTAACCAAGGTGGTAGCCTTGTTTTATTTACTGGAAGAAGGTGGAAAAGCCATCGTGAACTGTGGATGGACAACAGTGATTTGGAGTTATTCGACCAATGGCAATCCAGTTAAAAAAATAAATACTTTTTTCTTGACAAACTTTCAAAACGTGATACATTACTACCATACCCCGAACAAATGGCAATGATATGATAGCACAAAAAAGATATACACCATCTCGACCCAAAAAGAAAATGGATTTAAGTTGTCAGGGCTTCGATTTGGAGAAAATCAGAAAATTGAAAGGAAAGGTATTGCTTCCACCCGTCCAACTATACCTCTGTGTTTACTATAATGGTAGAAAGGGTTATTGTAAAGAGAAAAAGTTCAAAGCTAAATCCGATGAAATAGCTTTGAAAAGGTGCCAAATCACTCTCAATACAGCATCGGTTGTGCCTTGGGCAGCAAGAGCGGTTGTATCCGTTTGGGTGTCGAGAGTAGGAAAAAGGTCAGGGTGGCGTGAATTAGGGACTCTCCGTCCCAAAGCCCATCCTCCACGCTCACAGAATCGGAAGCGTTATCGCTATCCTTTGAAGTTCCAAAATAAATAAACTTTTTTCTTGACAAACTTTCAAAACGTGATACATTACTGATAGACCCCGAACAAATGGTGACAATATGATTAAACGCTTGAACGCACTCCTTGACCAAGACCTAACTCCGAAACACAGAGAGGTCGTGGATAGCTTCCGAAAGAACCTCTTGAAGTGGGGTTCGCTCTCTGAAAGACAGGTGAGCTACTTCGACAGCATTGCTGCGAACTACACCCCAGCGAAGCTACAAGAGAGAGCGAGCTACGGTCGAAGACTACGGACAGACGAAGACTACCGTGAGCGTGTGCGAGTGGTGGCTGAATACTACGGACGAACTGGATACTATCGTAGTGCTGCATCCGATACGTTGGCTTTCCTCAGTCTATCCGATGGAGCAGTCAATCCTCCAAAGTTTGAAGACGTTGAGAAGATGCTGTCCAACAAATACGCTCAAAACATACTTGAAAGCCACTTTGCGGAGCCAAAGTACGCTGTGGGCGAGATGGTACAGATACGCTCTCGTCCGTCAAACGACAACGTGAAAGGTGCTGGTAGTCGAAAATACCTGTATGGAATCACAGACCAACAGCACACCTTTCTGGTTATCAAAGTGGACAGTAGTCCCATCAACAGGTCTTTGACCTATGACGACAAGAAAGGTGGCACCCGCTGGTATGAGCTTCTGCCTTTGGGGTCCACCGAGACTATCGAGGTTATCGAGAAGGAACTCAAACGACCGACTGCGAAGCTATTGAGAGGTGAGTGATGGATATAAAAGCAGGTGAGCTATTCAAGTTTGGCTATATCAACGGCCACACTCGCTCTCTCAATAACAAGGTCGGATTGTATCTCGGTGAAGCGTTTATCCATCGGGACGATGGCGTTGTAGTGAAGAACCACAGGGTTTTGATGGTTGGAGAGGCTAAACCCACGATAATAGATAGGGGATTATTGCGATGGATGCGCCCCTATAACCCGAATGAAGAAAAATAAATACTTTTTTCTTGACAAATACTTACTACCGTGATACATTACTTATAGAACACAAACAACGGAGTTCAAAATGAACCAACACTTTAAAATATTCAACGACAACCAACTCTTGACTTTGCTCAAATGTACCAGGTATTTGCTCGATAAGGAGTACGATCCCGAAGATTACGCAATGGCTTCCTTTGCCTTTGGCGACACACCCAGCGAACTTATTGCCCAGTTTTTTGAAATGTATGGTGTTATCAAAGCTGAACTGGAAACCCGTGGATACCAAGTGCATCAGCATCTCGCTGTGATCCCTCTGGACTGTTAAATAAACTATTTTCTTGACAAACTACTACCACCGTGATACATTACTTATATAACCCGAACAAAAGAGTGTCGTTATGACCAAGAAACAACTAAAAGAACAACTGGCGGCACTCAAAAAGGTGCGTGGTATCGAGCGCAAAGCTCATTTTGAAAACGGTGGCACCCTCGTACAGTGGAGAGGGGGAACCCGAACAATCACCGTAGACCGCAAGAAAAGGCGGGACAAGCGAGCTTGTCGAGGCAAGGTGAGCCATGTATGAAGTTGGAGACTTGGTGAGGATTAGAGACAATGCTGGTGGACTCACAACCCTGATGGGTGTCATCATGGAGATAGCTCCGTTTGCTGTGCGTTATGATAAGCGTTTTCTGGTGCTTAATTCTGTAACAGGGCTTGCTCACTGGTTACAAAGTGCTTATTTCAGGAAGGTGGAATGATGATTGGGCAACTGGTAGAACTCAGCGCATTTGGACGTAAACTGCTCTGCTGTCAGCACCTAAAAGGATACGTTGGCTTGGTCGTTGATGTGACCAACAGCGACGAAGACCATGGAGGCACACAGTATTGGATTGAATGGGTGGGCATGACCCCCGAAGACGCATATCCCCAACGATGGCGAGGTGCGAATCACCCATCCCTGACCAACGGCACTTGGAACCGTCGAGACTTCAAGTTAAAAAAATAAATAAACTTTTTTCTTGACAAACTTTCAAAACGTGATACATTACTGATAGAACACAAAACAGGAGG
>Ga0098058_1000716_pt1 | contig 10865 bp, 4 predicted proteins | sample 19_taG_FD_75061 | JGI IMG/M metagenome (GOLD analysis project Ga0098058, IMG submission 75061) | Marine viral communities from the Subarctic Pacific Ocean - 19_ETSP_OMZ_AT15317 metaG | ecosystem: Environmental > Aquatic > Marine > Oceanic | place: Pacific Ocean | collected 2015-01-19 | reverse complement strand
GCGCTCCTCCCTCATCACCGCTAGCTCCTACCGCAGCGACAGTGAACTGTGTGATCTGAGGGGACGTAATTCCCCTACTGATCTCGCTCGCCGAAAACCCTTCGCCCTCTCCTTTGGCGGCTTCCTTAGAAAATTCGGTTGCTGACTTCTTGGGTCTGGGAGTGATTAGGGTAATTTTTTGTCCCACTACGTCCTCATAAACACCCTGATCCAAAGTAACCTGAAAAGAAGAAGGATTAACTGCTGCCAATCGTCCCCCATATCTTTTTGTACTTTTTAAAGTATCTTGTATTTTAATAACGTCCCCGGGCCTTAAATAAGTAGCCTCTACTGCTGTAGTGAATTGCACCAAATCCGTTTCAAGTTGATTGGTAAAAAGAAACCACTTGCCTAAACGACTAGCTTGTCCTCGTGAGGTGGTCCCCAACCCCAAAATCTTCTTTTCTAAATATCCATATTTTTTCATTGCAATGGGGTCTTCCACATATTCTATCTTAGGCTTAAAGCTATCGTACTGATCATTATATCTTACTAAAACAGCCGTAAAACGAGTGGTCTTAGAGCTCCCGCTATATACAAAGGCTCCATCCTTTACGTTAGAATTATTAAAAACTGCAATTGCATCTCTTAATTGATCATTAGAGACAAAGACAAAACCGCTATTCCAGTATATCATTCCCCGGAATACTGCGGCGAGGTCGTTCAACAAATTATAAGCCTCTTGTTCCTTATCAAGATAAATGTTGGTGGAAAAACGAGCCTCCAATACAGGGCGCGCCAAACCAGCCTCCACCACAGCCTTCCCTGACGCAACATTATGCCCCAATGAAAAACCCTGCATATACTCACTTACAAATGCGTCACGACTTTCTTCCTTTAGCGCGGCTTGTTTTTGTATGCGATCAATAAGCCAACTGTGTGCGTCTAACGTTCCTAAGGCCGTCCGGTTAACACTGTCGCCTTTATAATTTAAATAGTCTCTTCTCAACCATTCAACCACCTTCCCGCCTTCATTTTTCACGAAGTTTTCAAATACCAATTGCGGAAAAATAGGCTTATGAATAGTAAAAGTAAGCACATTAGTGTTTTTATTAAAACTAACATTTCCCACCCTTCTACGAAATCCCTGTCCTATATCAGTACCAGCGCTATCTTTGGCTTTAAAAAGTGCTACCGTACTCCCTGTTGTAAAATATTTTCTTAGCTCTTCTTCCCCACGCTTGGTAGCGCTATCGTTAATTGTAATTACAGTCCCGTCAGGACCCACCGTAAAACCCAAAGGTTCTGTATAAGGGCTAAAACCAGTTTCTACTAACTCGTCACAGTATTTTCCAATAGAATAAAGGTTCCACTTATCAATAACATCCGCACTTAAGCCATACTTAGCAAGCCCATAGCGATTATTAATCACCATATCGTAAAACACCCACGCAGGATTATCACTCCATCTTTGTGTCCCAGCGAACTCTCCTGTCCAATGACTGCTATATATCTTGTTAACAGGATCATAATTAGAAGGCAATTTAATCTTCAATAGCTTCATGTCATAAGTTCTGGTAGGAATAGAAGAAAAAGCTCGTGCATCTATCATATTGCAAATCATTGCAGAATGGGGATAAGAAAAAGGAGCATCTACCATTTCCGTGATACTTTTTACTCCTGACGCCCTCGTAATACCCCCTGTCGCTACATCATTTGGATGAGGTTCCCTCATTGCGGCAATGATCGTAATCTGCCTATCTACTCCTACAAGGGATGGCGGTAATTTAAGTTGATAAGACCGAAGGTACGGGCTGGTGGCAACCCCTGTTATAGGGATAACCAAATAAATAGCAGAACCCCCCTCCCCTATCAATCTCTCATCTCCTACATATGAAATTTTCCCCAAAAAAAGCGCCGTATTTCCTTGGGGCTTCTTATCCGGCTTCTTGACATAACGAAAAGATAACTGCATGACCTCTAGGGTTAGTTCAATGTCGTTTACATTATCATTTGTTACAACATGATGAAGTTTTACTGGGTTGCTATTTATGGCTTTTTTAATACGCTCTATCATTACAGAGTTATTGCCGCTACTCCTGTCTGTAAAAGCAGATACTCTGTTAGACCCCTTTGAAATAAAATAATCGTTTTTATGATAAGCCGCTGACTCAAACTTAAAACTCGTAAAATCGTAATCGAACCCAGTACCAAAAAACTGGGCAGTCCCTCCCGAATCAAAAGCGACAAGATCATCAAATTCATTACTATTTAACCCCGGTAACTGCACACCCAAATTAAAGGTCTGAGCAGAGACCCCAAAGGCTAGGCTGCGTTGATCCTTAAGCAGGATACCCGGAAGACGGGTAGCGCTAGAAGTAAAAGGTCCTTGGGTTAAAGTGCCTTTTTTTATTTCAGCGAAGGTTCTCATATAATTAATGGTGTCAGTATGAGTATTCTTGACCGGTACATTGTTAAAATATATTCCCTTGAATGCCCCTTCGTTATTGTCGGATGGTTTGTTACTTAAGGGAGCCACTTCTCCATTTTGGTCGCAAAGACCTTCTATAGGCCCCTCGCTTATCAAATCTATTGTTTTATATATGCTGACCGATTCTAACTTCTTGTTGGTGTCTCCGCTCACTTGCCCTGTCCACCCTCCATTTGGGAAATAGAACTGCTTTCCACCAACCGAGCGATTCGATTTTTTGTACCACTCCTCCACCAATTGGGGGGAATCTGCACCCCCCCAAAAACCATCTTTACCGTATCCTCGAGTTCTATTAGAAACTGTAATTGCCTCTTCAGCATCTAATTTATACTGCGCATGCTCTTTAGCCGTACCTAGACGAACTACAAAGCCCCATGGCAGTAATGCCCCCCCATTGGGGGAAGTCACATTCGACGTAGCATAACTCTGATAATAGCGCTCTTGAGAAGCGTCTTTGTCTGGTTCTGGTTCATTACCTCCCTGTCCTTTCGTCGCCTTACCATCCCCCCCCGGAGGTTCTTCAACCGGATCTGCGGCGGCTACCTGTAAAGGAATGTTGGTTACTCCGCGAGGAAGACCGGGATCTGCTGTGCTTGCTCCTTGATCATAAATATTGGCATCATCAGAAACCGTGGAACCGCCCCCTCCTTCTCCGGCCATCGACAAACGAAAACCAAAGAGAAGGTTCCGGAAATATTTGTTAATCCAATCCATATTCTTTAATTCTGGTCGCGATATACAACAGCCCCTGCTCCTTCAGCGCCAGCGGATCGATCTGGATAAACTGATTTTCTATCCCATACATTCTTCTCTACCGAACTCAAACTAACACTTACAACATTTCCCCCTACGCTCATTCTCCCGTAACCCACGGGTACGACCTGCCCTTGCTGCGCTGTATTTTCAGCGCTAGAAAACACAAAGGAGGTAGTATTTGTTGCGTCCGGATCATCGCTTTTCATTGTTTTGTTTATCAAATAACTAATACCAAAAGATATTGCAGCGCTAATAACAGCCGTAAGAACAAACTGTACAACTACAGCGGCGACCCCCTGCAGTCCAATAGCCGAAACTATAGCGCCTGCCAGCGTGGCGGCTGCACCAGCCAAAATAGGAACAATTTCTATCTTCTTGTTTTTTACATCTCTATATAAAAAATCGTCCGCCTTAACTAAGTCTCCGTCAAGAAAAATAGCCAACTTATCTTTTTTATTTTTATTTAAATAATGACGAAAAGTACCTGTATTACACTCCAAAGCATTAAAAAGCTCCATAAAAGTGGATACCTTTAGTTTCCATGTGGAACCAATCTTTTTTCCTAATTTTCCGCCTATAAATATATCTGTCATTTAAATTTTTATCTAAAAATCATAGTGTTAAATGCCTTAGATTTATCCCATACCGATTTTTCAACACTGCTATTAGATACGGAGATTGTCATACTACCTACTCTCATCCGCCCATAAGCCACAGGCACAACACCCCCTTGGCTAGTTGTATTCTCGGCCCCTCCAAAAAGAAAACTACTAGTTCTCTCCGATTGGGGGTCCTTGGGATCTTCTGCCATATTTGATATCAGGGCACTCAACCCCCAAATAACTAAAGCAGCAACGGTCACCATAATAGTAACTGCCAAAAAACCAGCTATAGCTATTGAAGTAGTAATCCCCGCCATCATGAACGCTCCCGCTATAGCGTAATAAGCAGGAATTAAAACAGCTCCTCCAGCCAAAATAGGAATCAAAACTAGACTTTTTTTAATTTTTTTTAAAAAACAAGCATCAGGTGCCACAGGCACACCGTCTACTATCACCGCATACCTTTTTGAAACCCCTAAAGCTTTCGCGAACGCGCTTCCAACATTTGCCCGTATGGCCCTAATTGCCTCCCCTACGGTCCCTACATGGAGTTCCCACTTTTTACCTAGCGATTTGCCTACACGACCTTCTAGAGAAACCTCAACCATACTATACATTATACACTATTAAATTAAAAAATAAATGGTTTCTTGTGTCTCAGGGTCATATAAAGCAAACTTTGCTTCGCTAGGAGAAAACACCAAAAACGGTATTAAGGAATTATCTGAAAGCTCAATATCGCTCAGGCTGGGGCCACAGGTCGACTGAGGGTGAGAATGAAAGCAAAAATCTATTTTTTCTCTGCGCGAAACCTCTATATATTTTAAAGGATCAATGTAAAAAGTGTCTTGCTGGTTTAGAGAAGAGTTTTTTATGAAAAATAAACTATTATTGCAAATTAAACCACATATTTCAATAGAATGTAACGACGCAAGGCGCTTAATATAACTTAAAAAGTCACATCTAATTTGTGTAGCGGTATGCCTCAATGGATGGGAAGCCTCCAAACGGAAGCTCTGAATAACTTTTGAACCTTAACGTACACGCTGGAACCGTTTTGGAACATTGATCAGCCCCCCAATATTCTTTTTTATATCGAGGATCCTGCGGGACTATATGTTGTTTTATGCACACAAAAAATGCATCAGGCTCATCCGCTGAAGAATCTGCGCTTTTGACATGTTTAACCTTATCTATAGTGCTAAAGGTTCCAGATTTAATCCTTACGACATCTCCTTTTACATATCCTACGGTACCAGTTGAAGAGTTGGCCAACGTGCTTTCCCCATGATTTAAACGCAATTTGCCAGTTAAACTTGTGGCGTTTTTTTCAGCCAATGTGGTCACCTCGAAGGTACCAGTAGAAAAAATTATAGTCCTATTAGGGGTAATTTCATTAGAAATAGCCGCTACCGTTAAAGAGGAAGCGCCGTCAGAGGCCAGAGCCCCTGTAGTAATTTCCACTTGTTCTCTTATGTAATCATAGCTCCACCTCATAGAAGTAATACCATAACCACTGGAAGCTTGATCAAACCTTTTGTTATTAGCGTCGGCAACAGGTATACCTAGGTTTGAATCAAGCAGACTAGTATTTGATTTTCTTCTAAAAAAGTCACGCGAAACAATAGGGGCGCCCGTAGCACTGTTAACCAAGCCCGAAACAGGACCATCCATATCTGAGCGACACCCGTACCTACACCCTACCCCTCGATATTTCCACGGACAATAATTAGATACCATCAACCGCGCAGGCAACGTGTGACTCTCCATCTCCAAAGGAGAAATTAACTCAAACTCTACAAAAAACTTACTCTCCGAAACCTTTCTATTAAATATAAAAATATCCTCGTCAAAACGCGCACTAGAATCAGACACTGCAAAAGGGTTGGTTTCTTCAGGAAAATTCACCTCGTCAATATATTTGAGAAAAATTCTGATTCGTTTAAATTTTTGCCCCACCATATCATCCCTCCTTTTAATAAGGTCAGAAATCACACCGTTCGGATTGGCTACCAATAACCTAGGGCGCGCCAACGTCCCGTCTCCTTTTGACTCAAAACCATCCGCTTCAATAGGGAGGGAAAAATAAGTATGGGCAAGATTGGTATCGGGATCAGTTAATACGATGTCTTTGTTAACGATTTTGCCCGCGTGAAACCGTTTAACACCGCCTTCTTCTATAGACACCTCATAGAGCTCTATAATAGTGTCTGGGAGAAGATCCGCTAAAGATGCGTTATGTGCTTGTGTTGACATTTTTATTCGAAAAGGATTTGTCCTGCAAACCCATTGTTATCGGTGAAAGCATTAACAGTGTCTACGGATAGAGGGTCCCCTGCATCCGCTCCTTTCACTGTAAGATATTTATTATATAAAAAACCCAAGACGTTTCGATTTTCACTGCTCGCTAAAAGCCTATTGTAAATCACCAGATGAGCTAACCCCCCTTTATACCCTACTCCAAACGGAGCTCTGTATTCTCCACCTAGGGCGCTCGCCCCTATTAAAACATTACCTGAACTCAAAAAATCAAAAGCTTCTTTATTTGTTTTAAACTGTTGCTCTCCTACAGGCACTCCATTACATCGCGCTAAAAGAGATATTAAACCATTTTTTCGTTGGGCAGACAAATTATAAACCCACGCCGAACGGGGCGTCCGTATCACCTCAGCGCTTTCTTCTGACCCTTCGGCTGCCATATTTAAATCCTGAAACGTTAAATAGTTATTAGTGTTTTCGCCACTCACCCCAGTATTCTCCTTAACACTAGGGGCGCAACGATGATAATAAGCAGAATCAAAACCAGTACCACTTCCCTTAGGCTTCACAAATGGTGCAGACCACCTCATCCACCCTACTTGAAACACATCATCATAAACCTCCTTGCGCACAAAAGTTAAAGTTTTGCCGGTAGCCTCGCTTGCCGTTGGTGCGACCGAAAGTACCACGTTGGGAGCAGAAATACTAGATACTTTAGTGTTTACGGGAATATCAGCACCTATAACCATTTCGCCAACCTTAATGTCTGTCACGTTGGCGGGCGTAATGGTAGTGTTGCCAGAGGTGTAAGTGCATGTTTTGTTATTTGTGCCCCCTCCTAGGGTATTGTTACTCTGCCAACAAGCCTCCATTCCACCGAATCCTTCGGGGAACACTGGTCGCCCACCAATGTAATTTCCTTGAGCATCCCACTTGTCCGAATATATCACATAAAAAATATCAAACCCATTCATGAAGGGCGAAAGTCGGTTGGAGCCATATTCGCTATCGTTCACTTGTCTTTTTCTGAGAGTACCAAAAAGAGCGGTATCCGACGAAGCGGCATCAGCGGCTAACTGGAATTCCCCTCCTCCTGCAAAATAAACAACATCATTTGCCAATAGCTTAGAAGGAAGGCTTGCCACTGCAATTCCCACACCAGCCGCTGAGTAAAGACCCGGTTGGTAAGTTTTTCCACTACTATTGATCTGTATGGCTCCCGTGTTACTCTGGTCTACCGTAGCATTTAGCAGTTTGAAATACTGCGCGCCCGGACGAGTCGGAGTTGTGGCGTGATAACCATAATACGCTGGATCAAAATAAATGAAAGGAGCGTCATTAAAATATCTTTTATAAAGCGTTGTTCCTTTAAAATTTGTATAGTCAGCCGTACGGTAAGTGGGACGATTATTGTTAGCGTTGGTGGTTTGTTCCATATAAATACCGTCATCACCTGAATTATTAGTTGAAGCCCATCTAACTATAGATTGACCGTTTGTAGCCGCCGTATTGGTGCTTTCATTCGTATAAGCGCTATAAACATTTTGAGAGCTGTCAAAATTAGCCACCAAACCGGAAATATCTGAAGGGGTTTTCCTTGAGGGGGTTATTTCAATCAATACAGACCGAAAATTGTTTTTAGTATAATTTGTATTCCCCGAAATCACCCTAAGTGCGTTGCCCGCACTCCCTCCAAGCTGCCCTACCGTATTATCTTGAACCGTAAAAGGATCAATAGCTCCTATATCATCCATATTTTGGCCCTTGATCCCCCCTTCTCCATAGCCTCCCCCCGCACCCCCTTCAGAATGACGAGTTTGCTGGCTCGGAGACAGGTAGCCCGGACCGGAGCCATAAAACCCTCCGCGCAATTGAATATTCAATGGCTTCAAGTCTGCGTCGGGAGAAAGTTGCCGCCCCCCCTCAGACACAATATAGCCCTGCCCACCTCCGCCGGGACCCCCATAATGCGTACCCAAAGTGGATACCAGCATTTCGTCTTGGGTTGCTCTACCGCCTGCCGCGACAAGTTTTAATTTTCCGTCTTTTTTAACAAGCTTTGTATCACTATCTAGAATTTTCGGGTTAGCCGCCAACATTTTAGCGAACAGCTCAATTGAGGTGCCAGATTGTCCACCTACAAAATCCACAATCTTATAACTTGTGGAGTTCTTAAGAGCAAAGATTTTTTCAACCAAAAAGCGATCACCGCCCCCTCCTCCTCCACCACCACCCAACACCTTTGCTGTGTAATCTTTCCTAATCTTAAATTCACCAATCGCCGTATCAGAAATCTTAATGGCGTGCCCCCCCGGTGAGCCTACAGTAGAATTTTCCGTCTTAGAGAACTCAAAAGTTAATGTGTTGGTTTGGATTGAAGGGGCATTTTTTACTAGAGTATATCCTCCGTCCCCACCCGCTCCCCCTTTACCGGCTACCACAGAATTATATTGCATCACTAAAACTGTAGGAGTCTCCTTGACAGGTTTTTGAAGATTAGAATGACCCCCCGCTGTAGCATCCGCTGGATTCACAACCCCTGTTAATAATTGATAGCCCGTATCTATAGATGGTTTTGTTGAATCTGTAGATCCCACTACAAAATTAGGACGCAAAATATATTGGATACCTGTAAAATTATCCCCATAAACTCCAGTCTCAGCCACATTAAGCCATGCCTCCGGACTTGTCTCATAAGGTATTCCGGGAACATTATCCAACCCATCTGTTTGCGTAACCACACCCCTATTCACCAATTCTTGAATAAAAAGGCCACTTAAGTTAAGATTGGTAGAACCATGGGGTAAAAAAATCCTCATAGCAGGCTTACTCCCTGCCGGTATCCTAATCTTGGGCAGATGACTCGCGCTGGTAATAGGCTGAGCAAAAGAGTTTAAACCCAAACCGGTGTAAACCTTGTCACTCACCACCTGATTAAGATCATCTACCCCGCTAGCATAAACATACATAGACCCTGTTGTGAAGGCCACCTCTTCACCGGCTGCATTTTGATATTCTGATCTTATTCGATAATAATAATTTGAATCCGGTTGAAGTTGTGTGTGTAAGACCGAACGGGGTTGATGATAACCCGTAATAATAGGATCCGTAAAAGGGCTTCCGATAGCATCTTGAGCCAAACTAGGAGGAAATGCTATACCTGTATATAAAAGAGTATTGAAAGTTCCAGCGTTCCCGGCTGTGCTCCCATCATAAGAAGATACCTCCTTAAACCCAATTCTTCCCGGGTCATCACTATCGGTATAAAAATTGGTTAACCCCGTAAATCCGTCAGCAGGCCCTTGGCTTGCCTCTAAATTGTATCGTGTTAAATAGTAGCCGCTGGTGGGGTGTTCCCACTGTAAATAATGTAAAGGACGCCCAGACACATCATAATATCCCGTTTTAACTAAAAACTTGCTTGGAAACATAGGGGTCTCCGAAAGGCGCCCTGCGTAAGGGCTAGAACCCCATCCACTAATATACCCGGTGATACCTAATGCTATTGTTCCACTAGGGTCAACTTCGTTATCCACTTCCGCCACCGTACTTAAAGTTAAATAACCATTATATCCTGTAATTTGTGGGCTAGCAGGATCAATTGAGGAGGCATTCGAATTGTCCCCAAACGCATTAAAATAAAAAGGAACAAAATGTGTTACCCCGGGAGGGGTAATGATAGGGTTATCCACTGATCCTGAGGGAAATTCAAAAACCGAATACTCATTCTGAGAGGTGTCTAAAGTAGTCTTAGTGGTAACATTGCCACTGTTAGTTAAATAAAAACCAGTTCTTAGGGTAAATCCCGTGGGAACATAAACGGGGATGCCTGTATTCTCTACAAACTCCGTGTTCTGTGCCCTAGCCCTAACGCTAGTAGACCCTCCCCAGTCTACGTGTTGAGGAATTGTGGTTACAGGCTTATTAACAATAGTTACTAATGTTCTAAAATCCCTAGTAAGATTTAAATAATCTATTGGAAACTCTAAAAAATCTACCCTAATATCATTATTATCTTTGAATTTTAAAGTATGTTGCCAACTCGAGGAAATAAAAACCTTCCTCTTATCATAAGGGGCGGGTGGGGTGAAGTTGAAAGGGGCGCTTCCTTGATGGTGCTCTAAAAAATGAACCATTGCCTTGGTTTCCCTGTCTGTGCGTCCCCGAAAATCTAAAGAAAATTTTAATAAATTTTTATTTAACCCCGCTCCGAAGCGAATTTTAAATTGATTTTGCAAATCTTGGCTATAATAAACTGGCGACATCTCTAACGAAATCTGGTCATTAGCACCAAAGTAAAAAGTGTCCTTTGTCCAAAGTGTCGCGTCCCCAGAAGGGGAATTGTAAATAGTGCCCTTTAGTCCGGTTACCTTACCATCGCTAGAGGTGTAATCCACATTTTTTTCACCTGTAAAATAATACCACCCACTTTGCTTAGGTAAAAGGCATGATTCCGAGGCTGTTTCCTTCATGAAAAAAGCGGCATCGTGTTGATAATACTGCTCGCCATCATCATACTTTTCTCGAGTTCCTTCATAAGGAATATGTAACTGCTGCCAATCAGTCAACGACACCGTTTCGTTGAAAAAAGTTGTACTCACATTGTTAACCTCAGGACCCGCTGTACTGTGGTTAATATTTTCAATAAAAAATTCTCCACTTAAGTTATAAGGGGCAAAAGGAGCCCAGTTAATCCCACTATATCCCCCTTTTGGCTTGGTTCCCTTATTAAAAGAATCTTCTAGAAGATGAATGATGGCGCGGCTTTCAGCATCTGT
>Ga0098058_1000712_pt1 | contig 10879 bp, 15 predicted proteins | sample 19_taG_FD_75061 | JGI IMG/M metagenome (GOLD analysis project Ga0098058, IMG submission 75061) | Marine viral communities from the Subarctic Pacific Ocean - 19_ETSP_OMZ_AT15317 metaG | ecosystem: Environmental > Aquatic > Marine > Oceanic | place: Pacific Ocean | collected 2015-01-19 | reverse complement strand
TCAATGCAGAACCTAGAAGGCAAACGAATGTAGAATTGGCTGATGATACTTGGGTGTGTGCAATATCCACTTGGCATTCTGATGCTAATGCCTATAGATTATACATAGATGGAGTGTCTTCTGGTCAAAGCACAAAAACAGGAGATATTATTACTACAACTAATGATTTACATATTGGTGGAGATGGGGCATCAAGTTATGCTGATTGCGATATAGCCTATGCATTTTTTTATAATAGGAATTTGAGTGATACAGAAGTAATGAGTATATTCAATGCTACAAGAGGGAGATATTAATTATGGCAGATAGTGATAAGATAGTAACAATTACACCCAATACGAGTGTAGCAACTACACACCCAGAAATAAAGTTTGTAGGTAAAGATAACAGCCCAATGTATTTGAAAGTGTTAGATGACAATACACTTTCATTTGAAGGAACAGAAGGACAAGTGTTCTCAATAACACCTACATTATCAAGTGGTGATATATTCAGCGTCAATGATATCTCAGGAATGCAAAGTATTGCTGTTAATGCAGATGGAACAGTTGCTCTTGCTCCTGTAAGTGGTAATGTTGGCATTGGAAAACAAACCAGTCTTACTGCTAAACTTCACATCAATACTGCTGGTGAAACAGATGCATTGAGAGTCGATGTAGATTCTTCTGATAGCCCTGATGCTACTCCTTTCGTTATAGCAGAAGATGGTAGAGTTGGCATTGGTACTGCTTCTCCATTATCAGACATGGCCTTGACTCTCAATGGTGATGGGACTTCCTATGAGGGACTTGCATTCCAAGTAGGAGGTTCAACGAAGTGGAAGATGTCAACCGATGGAACAGCAATGTATGTTGATTCTCAAGCGAATGGACACGATTTTAACTTTAGAAGCCGAGATGGTAGTGGTAATCTAAGACCATTATTAGTGATGGATGGAACTACTAAGGGAGTTACAATTGGTAATGACGATGGAACAGATTCCAGCGTTGTCAATATGAACAAACTACAAGTGAATCTCGATGGTGGAGATAAGTCTGATGGAATTCTTATCGTCAGTAATTCAACCGAAGTTTTAGCGAATGATGTTATTGGTGGAATTGGTTTTGATACAAGAGATGGCAATGTTCCAAGTAGAGTCACAGAAGCATCAGCCGCAATTGTAGCAAAAGCAAGAGAAGGCCATAGCACAGGAGATAAAGGAGCCTATTTGGATTTCCTTTATTCACCAACAGACCAAAATGACGATACCGCTTCTAGTGTTGGTATGAGGTTTATGGATGGTAAATTAGCAGTAAATGCAGGTGGCCTCGACCCAGTTAATACATTGGTGGTTTATCATCCCGGTAATGATTGGAACAATGGTCTTCTTTTTGTTAGAAATGATACATCAGTTCAATTAGATGATTTACTAGGAGCCATTGGTTTTGATGATAGAGATGGAAACAACCCAAGCAGCGTATTGGAGGCGTGTGCTGGTATAGCGGGTTATGCTTCTCAAAGTCATTCTGCTTCTGCCAAAGGCGGATATATGACTATCTTTACATCACCTGACGACCAAGCCGATGATACAGCCGCACTTGAGAGAATGAGAATTACATCTGCTGGTGATGTTGGTATCGGTAATGCGGCAACCGGAGGCTACAAATTAGATGTTCAAAGCGGAGCGGCTGATTCGGTAGCGAGATTCAAGTCAAGTGACAATATTGGACGTATTGTAATCCAAGATGACGATACTGGTGTTTATGTTATTGCTCAAGATTCTTACATGAGTCTTGGTGGAACGTCAAGCCTCAATGCGGCCAACCTCAATATCCACAAGACTTCAGGTAATGTCGGAATAGGCACTCCGAGTCCTTCTGCTCCACTTACCATAGTTGCTGATACTGATGGTGGAGACACTGTAAGAATAGAGGGTTCTGATTCTAACGCAAACCTATCAACTCCCGATTTAACCCTAGTTAGGACAAATGGTTCTCCCGGTGGAAACACTTGGTTGGGTCACATACACTTCAAAGGTATGAACAACGCTTCGGGAACAAACGAAGAATTGACTTACGCTTCCATAGCGGGGCAAATAGACGGAGGTGCAGACGGTTCTGAAAAGGGCAGACTGAAGTTCTATACTATGGTTAGTGGTACTAACACCAATACCTTGACAATTGACGAAAAGAAGGTCGGAATAGGCATAAGTGAACCCGGCCATCTGTTAGAAGTAGCAGGTGGTAGTTTTAATGGAGAAATAGTTGTCAATAGGACAAGCGGTGCTGAGATTCTACTACAAGCACAATCAGCAACAGGAATTGTTGGCACTAATTCAAATCACGATTTCGCTCTTATGACCAATAGTAGCCAAAGAATGAAGATAGGTTCTGGTGGTGGAATAGAGGCTATATCTACCACTAGGGGATGGAACTTATGGTGTCCCATAATCTATGGAAAAAGAGATTACGGCACTACTGCCGGTAGTGGTGCAGCACTACACACAGTATCTACTACAGCAGGAGAAGCCGGATTAAATTCTTACCCTCTACCAGCAGATGCCACATTAAGAGCAGTATCTTTTTCTACATCATCAGTTGTGTTATCAGGCACTACAGAACAGGTTTGGAGGATATTTGCGAATGGTAGTTCTAGTGCAGGAACATTAACAAATATTACTCTTGATTGTGGTGATTTCACTAGACAAAATTCAGAGAATTCAAACGCAACTAATCATTGGTATGTAGTAGATGGATTAGATGCATCTTACAATAAGGGAGATACTATTGGGGTTAAGCGTGAATCAGGAGCAGTAGATATGGGCCACATTAAAGTGACTCTATGGTGGACTTTTGATAATTAGGTGATACAATGACAGAAGAAGAAGAAGAACCAGTTATGGAAACAAATGATATTGGAATAGAAGAACAACCTCTACCTGATAATGTCACAATTCATTATGATGTTGGTCCCGGTCATGAATTGTATGATGCTGATGCCACAAACGATTCTATATGGCAAGAAATCAGAATGGAAAGAGATGCTAGTCTTTCTAAGGTAGATATTTGTCAAGGAATATTATTCTATGAATCTTTAACTAATACACAGAAACAAGACCTTGCTAATTATAGACAGGCTCTATTAGATTGGCCGAATGATTATGACGATGTGAATGATGCTTTGAGTAATCAGCCACAACGTCCTGACTGGATGACTCATTAAAATGAATGAATGTATTAATCCCATTTGTTAAAATCCCAAAATCTGCCACTCAGGAGTATATGAACCTCCGAGATTTTGGTATAACTTTTTAGGCCAATGACAAACCAATAGAGCCGTTCTGAGGCGGTCTTTGGGCCGGTGGTGGAATGAGTGCGGCGACCTCAGAAACGGCCACATAGGGCATCTGAGAGGCGATTTTAGGGGGTTCCCCTGCCCCCGTTTGATAGGGGATGAATCCCCTATTTCGGCAAATTAAATCAATTACAATAATTGATTTTGCTAGAAACAAATAAAATTTTATTTCTATTTACAACTCTTTCATTTGTAATTTTTGCAAAAATTTTTTAGCGGGCCTCCGCTAAAGGTAAGACTTTTTCAGACCAAAGAGCATTACACTCTCGGCATTCCCAAATCTTAACTTTTTGCGGAGAACCCACATAAAAACCTAGAATCCTTCTAGGTATGGTTTCGATACCACAATAAGCGCATTGTTCTCTAAGGGCCACTAAAATCACTTTCCTCGTTAATTAGCCCTTCCATATATTCTTCAATTGTTTGGTTAGAAACCTTATCCGAACCAAACGCAGCAAAGAACAATAGACTAATAGCGAGGATAAAGACAAGCCACAATAATATTTCTAAGGTGTCCATTACCAATCTACCTCCATTTTAATTTCTTTTTCTTGTTCATTTGAAAACCCCTTAACAACTTTATTACTAACGCCTTTTTGCCACAAGTCATATACTAATTGGCAATCCTTTAAACAGTATTCTGCCACTTCTGTATATTTACCTTGCTTCCAAATTACAGGTGCATCAGCACTATCCATTGTTTTGGAGTCTTCAAGAGTATGCTTACATAAATTATCAAGACTATATCTTTCGCCGGAAACTTTAGTAATTTCTCTACTAGTATCTACATATGCTCTTTTGTTTAAATACTTTTTAATACAATAAATATCCAAAGCATCTCTTAATACGGGTAAATCAAATCCAGCAATATTATGTCCTAATACTTTGCCCCCTTTTTCTAAGTGGTCATCTAAATCAAACTTTAATTGAGAGATAGGTTTAACTTCTACATTCCCTTTCTTTAAATCATCTATTGCTTTATCAATATAAATTGTTCCTTTGTCACCATCCCATGTGCATACAGTAGAAACTTGAAACATATGGGTATTGCCCCAACCACCAATTTCATGAGCAAAGTTTTTAGTTTCAATATCTAAGGCTAACATAGTCATGTGTCTGACCCCCATAATTTTGTTATAGCAGATTGCTTGTCTGCTTCGGGGTCTACAACTTTATCTTCAAAAGATTTCTTTAGAAATGCCACTAGATGTTCTCCCCCACCAACGGCTATAATAGATGCCAATTCCCATCCAGCCTCTCCTTCTGTGTTTAAATTATCAACAACTACTTTGGGACCATTATTTACATCGAACACTAAAAACTTAGTTTTAAATTTCATTCAACGTCCTCCAATAATCTTACATAAACAGACTTAACAATTTTCCTTTCTTCAAAGTATTCTTCTACTTTAGGCCACCATTTATATAAAGTTGATACTCCTTTTTTAGTGTGTTGTCTAACCTTAGCAAATAGTTCTGCTTTATTAACCCATCCATTTTCATCTGCTTCTTTTCTGCAAATAGATTTAAACACACCTAAATTAGCGTTGTCTGACACAGCCCTCTTCTCTACTCTAAGTGCCTCATCGAGCCACGACACTAGAGACTTATAGCATTGTCGCACCAAAGAAGATGCTTGAAGCACATGATTGGGAGATACTATGAATCTTTTGCTTTTATCGGTTATACTAGGGGCTTCCGCTACACAGCATAAGATGGCTAATTTTTGAATATGTTTTAGGATTCTATTAATAAAAGTTTCCATTGCTTCAAAGACTTCTTGTCTGCTATCAGTAATATATTCTTCCATTAAAATACATTCTCTAGTTAAAGCATCGTTTGCTGCTCTAGTAATTTTAATCGTTTTTAATGGGTCACAATCTACTTCTTCATATCTTTCCTTTACCGTATCATATAATGTCACAAAACTGCTTGCATACTTTAATCTAGGTTTATCCCTGTCTTTGATAGTACCCCAATCAGAAATTAATTTCCTACGCATTTGCATTTGTTGATGTTGTGGTACTTCCCATATAAATATTAACTTTCTTTGTAGGACACCCTTTTCAGTAATAACTGTAGTCAATAGTTTTGGAATATAAGTTGTAGCAAACACAGACCTTTTACATTTACACTCAATAGGTTCATCCCCTAATTTTAGTTTCTTAGAGATAATCCATGTCTCTCCCCATATAGTATTCATAAATGTATTAAGATATACAATAGAATTTTCCTTGTGTTGAGATTGTTTAAATACACCTGAGTATTCAAACTCATCCCACATGGCTAATCCATCCCCTTCTAATTGACCGGGAATGGGTGTATCAACCATTACAGTCCTAGTTTGTCCGTTATCTTCTAGAATTTGTTCTTCTCTCTTTTCAAATGAACCTATTAAGGCTGCATCTGTGTAATCTGTTACATCAAAAATATTGAAATTAGTACCATGCTCTAAATTAATTAGTTCAAATGTTCTTCTTACAATTGGTTTGTACCAATTTGTTAATGTTGATTTGCCTGTTCCCGAAGTTTGAAGCCATAAGAATTGTAGTCTAGTATCATCTATATTGACACCGCTAGGAATAGCAATCATATCTTTGCATAATTGTCCTAACATTACAAAAAAGGACAATGATGCGGGTATAGAATTAAAATTGGAAGCCATTGTGCAATCATTCGTATAAGTTTGTACAATTGCGGGTAGTGTTATTTTATTACTATCTACTTGTTTGTTATCATCTATAAAACTGTAAAACAGTTCATCTTCATATTCTGTATAATTATTATTAGTCATACTATTACCTTATCTTCACTATTTAGTGTTTCTATTAATCTTGTTGCTATTGTTAATCCTATGCCATCTAGCATGGATAGTTCTCCGGGAGTTGCTTCTCCTATCTCCATTACTGAACCATACTTTTCTATGACCTTTTTCGCTTTACTTTCACTAACTCCCTTAACTGTGCAAAGCATATCTACTCTTAAATCATCAGTAGTGATTCTTTTTAATAAACTAGGTCTAATTATTTCCCTATTAAATGGCCTCATCTTACATATTGTTGTAATAAGGTGTGCTGCTCTCTTAGGACTTTCTGTCCAAAAAACCCTTGCATCTGTATCTAATGTAATTTTTCCTATTGCCCCATAGAATTTATTAATTAGCATTTGTTCTGGAATATTAATATTTACAAATTTAGGGTATGCTAATAATTCATGTAATGACCCATGTACAATCACAATAGAATGTTCATAGTGTCTATCCATATTATCTATTTGATTCCATAGTCTTTTGTTTATCACAGACTGTAGAAAATCAATAGTGGATTTTGCTTCAAAACATACATCACTATAAACATAGTCACCAATTTCTATCCATTGTTTTTCTGTAGGAATATTTAATCTGCTTGCTTCTGATTCAACATAAGCAAATAGATTAGAATTTTCTCTACTGTCTATAATTAGTTTATCTATCATTCACAATACCTCCAACATTTTCCCGGACAATAACCTTGTGGAATTAATACAGTCTTACATCCCGGAGCATGATAACCATTGGCAACAATACCTTTAACATATCTTCTAGTAGTAGGTTCATGCCAATCCAACCATATACCATCATTAGAAGCAATAGTCTCAAACTCCTTCATTATAATTTCAACAATTTCGTTTTGTTGTTCTTGAGTAATATGTCTTTCACCCATTGCTAATATATCTCTATACCATTGTGCTAAATATACTCTTGCATAATGCCCCGGATTTTCTACCATAATTGCATTGTATAAGCATGGTAATATTGGTAATTCTCCGGGAGGTTTTGGGGCTTCTATTTCTATATCAGACATTTCTATAGATTTAACTTTGGGCCAATTTAATAATTTACTTCCATATTTAACTGAATGATGATTACCAGTTTTGGCTTTCTTTAAAATGAAGTCTAGTCCACAGTAAGTATTTATTTTCGTAACAGGAACACAATAATAATTCTCTTTACTACTAAGATTGACGGTGTTAGGTATTCTACGAAGCCTATTAGTTTGGATTCCACTCCTATCAAGAGTAGGATAATCTTTAGCCAAGTCGGTGAAATATGCTTGAATGCTTCTAATATCACTTACTGTTTCCCCATAGACAATAATATGAAATCCCTTGCCACTAAAATACATATTAAAATATATGTCTTGGTCATCTAATATTCTTTCTATATTACATAAATCTTGATAGGCTTTTTCAAGAGGTTCATTGTGTGCATCTAAATCTAAAAATGCTCTATCTATAATAACTGATGAGTCTACTTTTGAAGTTTCAGCAAATTGTTTATAATCATATACTGTTGTATAGCAATTCATTATGCCATTGAAAGCATTTACCCAATTAACAAACTCTCTCTTATTCTTTACTATCTGACGTTTCATTTGGGGAGCGTCCTTTATATGGCTCCCCGCCCAAACTTCTCTTGGAAATCTCATCTTTATCATCCTCATTAAAATTAATTTTAGCGCCATCTAATTTGGCTTTTATTATTATTGCTATTTGTTCTTTTAATACATAATCTACATTGGCTTTAAAAAACTCACCAAATGTTTTTCCTTCCGCATCTACTACTTTATCCCACACTAAATCTAATTTTTCCTTAGCGTTTAAATCATTATACATATCTTCTTTAATTGTATCTATTAAAACATTTACCTGACTAATTTCAGAAAATGTCCAGTTTTTACCTTTCAATTTTTTCATTACTTTATCTTCTATCATTATATCACATCGAATAATTTTGCTATGACGACAAGAGCGAGCAATACATTCACGAAACCTAGAATGGTTCTAACTAATGCTAGGCTACCAACGTGTTTCTCAGACCACTTATCTATTTTTTCTCCATTCATTTTAATCCCTTTTCTTTTCTTCTTGCTTTGGCTTCTTTCAAATAACATTTCCCACATAAATATCTACAATTAGAATTAGAACCCGTCTTTGGTTTTCCACAGGTATTACAAACATCACTAGGAAGTTTCTGTTTATCTTTCCACTTCATAGCCATGCCTCAGATTGTGCTTTATCACAAATAGGATAGAAACTACAATATTGACAAGTCTTATAATAGTATTTTTCCCCAAAGGTTTTTGTTTCATATGATTTAATCAATTGAGTTATTCCTTTTAATACAGCATTCATGCTTGCCTTCTTGACAGGTTCAACTTGGATAAAATTGGAGGCAGGATAATACCAACCCCAATGAGTAATATCCTTATCACTATCAATGCCCGCCCCTGCTAATTCATATTCTGGTGCATTATCAATAAGCATTTTATAAAAGGACATTTCTGCTCTCATACCTGTTAGTTTATAATCTTTCCACGGCCCTGTTTTTAGTTCTATAGGAATATACTTTCCATTATCTTCAAACATTCTATCAATGATACCTTGAAGATGAACAGTATAGTCTCTATCAAGGATACACTTTGGGTTCAAATCAAATGGAATTTTAATTTCAGCATTAAGAATTTCTTCATTAATGACAGGTAAAAAGGTATCTAATTTATCTTGTTCTCTAGCATCAACAAATCGTTGAGCCTCAAAATTAGCCATTGTTTTATAAATATCACCATAGTCATCAATGGGATACAAGCCCATATTATATTGGATTAATTCTGAATGGCTTAAATCTTCTGCTTTTAGCATATCAAATTCATCAAAAAAGGTTTCCCTATTATTATGTATTACTGTTCCTTTTATCATTGCTTCTGATGTATCTTGTGGTAATCTTAGAGGATATGAAAACTCATATTTCTTGGGACACCATTTGTATGACCCATAAGAAGATTTAGTTATTTTTAATACTGGGTCAGCACCATCATTGGTATAATTTTCTGGATACCATTCATATGTAAATTCTCTCATTTTACCACCACTCATCTAATGTCTTTTGATTAATGTCTTGTCTTATTTGGGTAAAGTCCCACCCCATAGCCTCATAGATAGGTTTGGCCTTTTTAACTATTGCCTCTGCATAGTGATAGTAGTCAGGGGTTATATTACAATCTAATAGATTTTTTTCATTAGGTGCAGAAATATATGTTGGTCTTTTGTAAACACCATTTAAAGGATTTCTATATAATGTCCTTATTGGGTCATCCATTATTCTTATGTAAATATAAGAGTCAACTAGTTTATTATTGTGGTTTTGATTCCACCACATTACTCCTTCAACACCCGAACCAATGCTAGGATTTTTGCCTTCTAATGTTACTAGTGAAGTATCGTTACCACACTTAAAGCAATAACTTGCACAATTATGATTTAATAATTCTTCTACGGTAGATTGAACATTACAATGTTTACATTTATAGATGAATCTTTCTGGTCTATATCTACTTCTATTTATAAGTGTTTTTAATTCAATATTACCAGTTGAAATAGTGTTGTATTTTAATTTGAGTGTGGTTGTTATTTCTAACTCAGACTTGCCTTCAACCCACATTCTTAATATTTCTAATTGGGTTTTCTTTTCTAAGTCTGTTTGGGCTATTCTTTTTGCAGTAAATCCTGTCATAGTAAATTCAGGTTCATCTAAATAATTACCATCTTTCCAAGAAATTAATCCAGCATTTCTATTCTTAGTTATACCCACACCAAGAGACTTGAAGTATTTTTCAAATTCTAATGTTATTGGGTGGTCATCTAATTCTAGTAGATTAGGAAATGCATTTCTAACATGGTTGTTTAACAAGTCTCTAGTTTCTTCTGCCTTATCCATAGGCATTTGCACATAGATAGAATCAGTATGTCCATAAACTAATTTCATTCTTCTTCCTCTAACATTTTAGCGTTGTGAACCGCTTGAGTATATTTTTGCTTAGTTACATTTATATACTTAGATTTTAAGTTTATTATTTTCCTACGAATATCTTCACCTTTAATATGGCTAATAGTTATCATTCTAGTATCGTGTGCTAATTTTAATTCATTATAACAGTCTTCATTTATTATTCCTTTTCTTTGCCAATTTTGCCAATTACTATTTGTCATTCTTCCTCATCTCCTACTTTCATTTTTATATCTGCACCAGTTTGCATACACTTACATACTATTACTTTCATTTAACATTCCTCTTTTTTCTCATAGCATAATACTTGCGTTGTCTCGCTAGTATCTTCTCACGATTCTTTTCGTGGTACTTGCATTGGTACTCTGCTATCTTCTCACTATTCATGCGTCGTCTTGCATTAATCTTCTCACGATTTTCTTCGTAGTATTTGCGTTGTGACGCTCGTTCTTTCTCATGATTCTCTTCGTAATACTTGCGTTTGTACGCCTTCTTCCTCTCACGCCTACATTCGTCACAGTATATCCTTTGTGGAACGTAGTCAAATATGTTATCACAAGTCTCACATATAGTAATTTCTTTATTCATAATTTTTGTCATTAATAGTTCTGACAATTCTATCAGATGGCGATTTTCCTTTTCGTTCATAATTCCATCACCTTGAATGCTGCCATTCTAATTGCCTTTCTTGCACCTGCGGTAATACTTGCGGCCAAATCAATAT
>Ga0098058_1000710_pt1 | contig 10907 bp, 9 predicted proteins | sample 19_taG_FD_75061 | JGI IMG/M metagenome (GOLD analysis project Ga0098058, IMG submission 75061) | Marine viral communities from the Subarctic Pacific Ocean - 19_ETSP_OMZ_AT15317 metaG | ecosystem: Environmental > Aquatic > Marine > Oceanic | place: Pacific Ocean | collected 2015-01-19 | reverse complement strand
CTACAACCTCTCAAGGCACCGAATATATTATTACAATGACGATGAAAGGTACAGATAGAATTGATGTTATAGTTAATGATGGTGAGTCAAACGCAACAGATATAACTATTACAGGATTACCCACTCTATCCGATATGAAAGTTATAGGTAATGGAATAAGACCTAAAGGAAAACAAAATAGCACCTATGTGGTCAATGCCACCACTGATATGAATGGTGCTGCTGGATCAGCAGATATCACTACTTATTTGTTTAATCAACAAGACGCTCAAGAAGTGTGGGCTTCCTCTGGTTTAACGGGGGTTTTTGATTTATCATACAATGGTTTAAGCGCTGCCATTGTTGGTAAGGCTGCTGGACATGGTGCTATGCAAACAGCAGGGTTGCAAGGGGCTGGTTCGGGTACAGTTACAGGTTGGACAAGTGGCCCGATTGAAGGTGCATTTAGATTAGATAATAGTAGCTATATAGAAGGTGTTACATCTTCTTTGTTTAATACAAGAAATGACGTAACCAGCGGCATGACAATAATGACATATGTAAGGTTTCACGCTACTGGAAGCACTCAAGCGTTTATGAATATTTGTGGTGGCTTGTATGGTGTGTTGGGCAGGCCAGCCGCATCGTCAGGTCCGGATGCGTTTAAGCTTTATATGGAGAATGGAGCTTTTTCTTTTTCTAATATGTTATCTTCTATTACTGCAGGCGCCTTAACTACTGCTGCTGGTACTGTTGGAAAATCAACTAATAATATGGTGGGACAACATAATATATTATTAAACAAGTGGTACCATGTTGCTGGAGTTATTTCTGCTACTGGCTCAGATTCTGGTATGAGGATATATATTGATGGTCATAGAATGCCACTAGCTAGAACAAGATACGCTTCGGCTGCTGGAGCTGATGTTTCAGTTATTCCCTTATCTGCTTCCATCTCTGGTAGTGCTGTTCAATCTACTGGAGGCTCTGCTGATGTTATAGGAATGCCTATCCCAACTTCACCAAGATTACTTATGGGCACTACAAGAGCTTTAGCCGGCGCTCAAGTGGCCCACGATATAGGTTTAACGAGGGTGTTTAATAGGGCGTTAAGTGATTCTGAAGTGTTTCAAAACTTTATTGGAACAATTCCTTCAAACATTGAACTTTCTAATTTTAAAATCGGCTGAGTGACGCCTAGTATGCGATAAAAAATAGAGATTTTAAACCATGAGTGAAAATTTTTTTCAAATAGACAAGAAAGATGTTGTTTCTAAGTTTAAGGCGTACGCTAAAAAACATTCGGAAAAGTCGGATGAATATAATCCGAAGAATGCTAAGCAAGTCTCAAACCATAGGAACTATTTTATTCTAGATAGGATTAGAGCCTTATATCATTGGGTTATTAAGGAAGCTAAATTAGATCTTAGAAGAATGTATATTCACAATGATAAAGAGTTTAAAGAAGTTTTAGGTAAGTTGGAAAGTTATGCAAGAAATAAAATTAAATCTCAAAATGATGGCACAATGTATGTGAAAGTTAATAATCAGCTTACTTTTAGAGGTGATGAAAAAACATACAGGGATCATTTTGTTCAAAATTCAGTTAAGCAGTTGAGTATGATGAGAAAAATAGTAGATGAATTAAATGGAGTGTTAGCCGGAGAAGAAGTAGAAGACCCTAATAAGCCTATATTAAATGATATAGCACCTAAAATGGTATACAAAGAGCATACATCTGAAGAAGTAGCTGATGTTATACTCAAACAGATATCGGAAGACTATTTATTAGAGATTGCTGATCAAAACTTTGATAATTTTAATAATAGAGTATATGTTTTATTAGATCAATATAAGGTTAGTGCTGCTGATACTAAAGATATATTATTAAAGATACAAGAATCTTTTACACCACAGGAAGAGAACGAGAATGAATCTGAGACAGATAGTTCGGAATCAGAAGCTGAGTAATTTTGATTTAACAAGTCTGATTTCTGAATCACAAAGATATAATGATTTTTTAGATAAGGCACCTAAAGTTCCTAAGCCTGGCAAAGAAGGTACCGGACAAGGTTCGTCTGACGTATTGATTCGTACTGCTTTGGGATATAAAGGTAAAGGTTTTAAAGGGGCAGATGGTGAGGTTGACACTTCTCAACAAACTGCATATCAAAATGCGCTTACTTATTTACAGGGCGCAGTAGAAACCGGCGACTTAAAAAGAAGAGATCTGCCAGGTGAGTTTTCAAAAGATGTGCCAAGCGCAGTTGGTGATAGATATAAAGATAAAGAACAAGATACAAAAAAGGATGACGAAGAAAAAGTAAAGGTTAGTAAAAAGAAGAAAGATACCAAAAAGAAGAAAAAGTCTAGTGAAGAAAGAGTAACAGTAAAAGCTGAATTAAACCCACCAACTGATCCTAAAAGTGAACAAGAAATATTAGAATTTAGGATGAGTATTTTTAACAAAGAAAAACAATCGGGCGCTTGGACCGGTAGAAACAAGCAATCTACACCAGCGGGTAATCCACCTTCCGATGCTATGGCTAGACAAACTGGACTTGATACTGGTTTTCCCAAAAAAGGTACAAAGCCATGGCCAAGGTCAAAAGTAACCGGACAAGATGCTGCACCAGCGCCAGGTAATCCAGGCTCCATGATGAATGAAATATTTTCAGTAGAGGGGTGTAATGCGGCAGAAGCTTTTTATGAACGATTCGATTCAACACCAACTGTTGAAGATATGGAAAGTGTGTTGCAACAACAATTTGGAAATACTCAATTAGCAAAAGATAATGGTGGTCCTAATGCCCCTGAGTATAGAAAAAAATTACGAATAGCTGCGCAAGCGAGTATTACTAAATTTGATAGATTAAAAAATAGTGAAGCAAACAATGCCCAAACTGATCCACCTTTTGGAAAAATGATAAGACCTCCATCAGAGTTTTATGGCGCTGCTGATTCTATAGAGGCTCAAGCTAAAATGATTAGAGATTTACCAGAGGGCGCTACTATATTTGGACCGGATGGCCCTATAACAGAAATACAAGTTAATGAGCGCACCAAGGAAGAGCTAATCGGCGCTATGACAGCTGCTGCTAAAAAAGGCGCTGAAGGTTATGGTGGCGAACCTTTTGTGACAAAAAGGACAAAGAGTAAAGTAGATGTTGATGAAGATCAAATTGTAGCCGCTGTCGAGGAAATGTTAAATAATAATACAGACCCAGAAAGTGTAAAAAAGTTCGTAGAGTTGTTGGCACTTGCTGGCGGCGGTGGTGCTAATCCTTCCGATACAGCTACTTTCGCCCAATCCGAAGACGGTAATTTGATGGTTCTTTTTCATTCTGATAAAATGAGTACAGAAGACCAACAAGCTAACTCAACTTTAGGTCAAGAGGCGAAGCGTCAAGAACTATATTTAAATGAGCTTATAGCTGATGGCCAGCTTGATGAAAAAGAAGAGGCTTATGCTCAAAGAGAGCTAAATAAGTTTGTTGATATTTTTAATGAAACTTCGGCTGCAGATGATTCTATTGATATGGCTCCGGCTATTTTAGAAATGATGAATGATCCAGAGAAGAAAGCTGCACTTATTGATGCGTTTCATGGTAGTGCAAAAGGTAATCGACCGATGATAGTACCTAGAGAGGGCGAAAGTAGAACAGATTATCTAGCTAGAAAGGATGCTTTTGAAATTTCACCCGATAATCCACAAGATAGAGAAGAGCAGGTTGAAGAATTTTTACAATATTTTAATAAGCCACTTGGAGATCCTCCAGAGGGTCGTCCTCCAGCAACAGGAGATCAAGGTCGATTTTTTCAGAAGCTAAAAGAGAATCTTGCAAAGGATAAAAAAAGTGATTTATTTAGTGAAGAAGAGATTGAGAGTATAGATAGTACGGCAATTGGTTCAGAAAGAACCAAAAAAGTTGTAGGGGCTATACAGGATCGTTTAGCGGCATTAGATAAAATAAAAACAAAAGATGGCATACCGGTTGGTCAATATATAGAGACTAAAAATATTATAGATAAGCTGCATTTATATGCTATGGATGACCCTAGTAGTTTAGCTTATCAATCGGGAATGTGTGCTACAGTTATTGGTAACGATGTAGTTAATAGAGGTGTATTAAGATCTGTTTTTGGAATAGAAAGCTCTGAAGACTTAATAGGTAGAGTTAAGGTAGGGGCTGCAGCGGCACCAAAAGATGATTGGGTAGATGATAGCGTAGGAGGTGGAGTGCCTAATTCATTAATTCAAAGAAGTACTGATTCGTTTGTAAAAAAAGGCGGCAAACCTTTATATTTTACAGTAAATGAAGAAGGAAAGATAACAGGCACCACTACTGATGAATCGGAAGCTCAAAGAACAAAATCTGGTAAGCCAGTTAAGGTTGGTGTTCCTACTGGTCAAAAGTCTTTATTTTATGCGGTGGATGCGCATGGTGAGGATTGTATGTTTGCTTCGCAAGCCGCTAGAAGCAAAGAAGGTCCAGGCAAGCCATTACAAACAGCTTATACTTATGGTGGTTGTATGCGTGATGGAATAGAGAAGTATGGAAAAGAACCTATGAAGGAAGAATCGGTAGAACATAAATTAGGAAACATTCTTTCTGAAGAAAAACAAAACACTTTAGCTTTCCATTGGAAGAAAGCCGAAGATGATTATCCTCTTCATTACTTTTTAAGAGATTTAAATGAAGGTAGTTTAAACTAAATGTCTACCTTATTAATATATACTAACAAAAAGGTTATAGGTAGGAGAAGTAATTATGACGGTTGATACTTTGCTGTTGGCTACATTTTGCAAAGCTAAAGATGTTAAAGATACAATAGATTTAATCGCCACCGAATTTGAAGTAGTAGGTGGTAAAATCTTTGTGCTGCAAGATGAGTCTGATAGATATAAGAAAATTCTTACCTACAACATTGTTAAAGAAGAAATTGTTTTTTCCGATGTGATTAAAAACACTATTTCTTTACATCGTAAGAAGGAAACCAACACTCTTTATACTTTAAATGCTTTAAACGAAGTAGTAAGAGATCAAAATAATGGTAATGTAGACCCTAAGTTTTCAGTAGATTGGGAACCACACCGTAACACTTTGTTGGTTACTTATAAAGATGATGAAACAGGTGAACAATTTCTCAGGAGAATAGAAACAAGATTAATTAGTATTGTTAATCTTGATGAAGAGAAGTAGCACAATAAAGAAAGGTTCTATATGCTTGACGCTCAATCGCTGGTTTCGGTTTTATTGCTCACTGAAGATGCAGGAGATGATGATGTTTTTAACACCTTCAAAAACATCACTGAACAAACTCACAAAAATTTAGATATTATTGTTTCCACTTTCCGTGATGATATTGATGCGCTGAAGGAACGCTGTTCCGAATTACACCTTGATGTAAGGTGGGCACAACAATCGCCTGGTGGTGATTTTATTGGAGAGCTTTTAGATCTTGCAGAAGGTGAGCTTGCTTTTTACAAGACCGTAAATAATTGTTTGTGGTTTCCTCGCCATATTCAAGCTCATATTGAAAGCTTCATAAGAGATAAAGGCACCAAGTGGTCGTTATCGCATGTAGAAAATAGAAATATTGATCAACACGATAGCCCATATAATACCTTAAGTTTTAGAATTGATAACCCACCCCATCCCGATAATATTACTCTTGATGAAATTTGTCATTACTGTAAAAACGATCACACTGATACAGGTATAGACATTGATTGGTCTGCGTGTTTGGTGCAGAAAGATGACATACCTTTGTTTTATCCAGGATATGCTATTAAGCAATGGATTGAAGCACAACATCGTGGAACGGTTCCCGCAGAAATTACTGTAATTCAGTGGATTAAACCCGATGGTGGTGGCCCCAACGAAAGAGAGTTGGAAGATTTTTATCAGCAAGTTGGTGTTCCTCAAACTACAGAGATTAAGGAAGAGCCAGTAGAAACTGATGAGGGTATTGAAATTAAGAGAGTGTTACCAACGGTTGTGGGTAATCGTCACTTTAAGGAATACACCGATAGTATTCTAACTGTTATTGATCAAACTGAAGATATTAACACTATTGGCCTTAAGCGTTCTATTGGTATGGGCGATGTAGTTGTAACAGAACCTATCATAAGAAAGATTAAGGAAAAGTGGCCTAACGCTAAGCTTACTTATTATACAGCGAAACCAGATGTTATTAAGTATTTCAAGGCTCAACCCGATGAAGTAGTTAAGATTGACGATAACGATGTTGTAAAAGATACTCTGCATGATACAGATAATGAAATTAAGTTTGATTTGGATTTGTCTTATGAGTCAAGAGAAGAAACATCGTTTATTGATGCATATGCTGATGTAGTTAATATTCAGTTTGATAGTCAAGAAGATAAACAAGTTTCATTGGTGTGTGATGAAGAGCCTTTGGTAAAAGATAAGTATGTGGTTGTATGTGGTGACGGCTCAGGTTGGCCTGGCAAGACATGGGAATTGGAAAATTATGCTGAAGTAATTAAGTATATTAAGACATTGGGTTATAAGGTTTATGAAACAGGATTAACCCATACTGAAGAAAGCGAACCAGAGTATCACGAATGTGAATTTGATAAGCTTATTAATTTGATTGCGAATTGTGAGTTTTATGTTGGAACTGATAACGGTCCGATGCACTTGGCCCGTGGTTTTGATAAGCCTTGTTTTATTATAGCCGGCGCAGCTTTGCCTTACTATAGTAACCCCAACAGAAAGAATGTTTTTTATATTCAAGATGGAACCCACCCTGGCATTGGAATTAAGCATAAGCAGTTTTTTAATCTTACTGATCAAGGTTTAACTTTTATGCCTTACTTTCCCGATGACCCAACTTGTGGCCTAAATAACATTAAACCTAATCATGTAATTAAGGCAATTGATAAGTTCTTCGCTAAACCCTTGAGTATTATTGACAATAGTCCATGTAGTTTTCATCTTAATGTATCGGGTAATTTGGTAATGAGAGATGTGTTGCCAGGCTTTGCTTATTACAAGAGTGAGGATACAGGTATTATTCAACGAGAAAATCCCTATTACCACCCCGACCAACGATTAGATATTAGTCAAGTTTATGCGTCAGACAAGCAGAACATTTGGGTGAATAACTTTACACCTATGATAAAAGATTGGCGTGAAAAGAAAGGCAGTGATGTTAAGGTTTTGGATGTTGGCTGTAACATGGGTATTTTGGTAGAAGGTGCTAATAATGAAGGGTTTGATATTCGTGGTATAGATATTAATAAGTTAAGTATTAAGGCTGGAAAAGAAGCATGGCCCAAAGTCGCACACCTGTTAGAAGTAGGTGATTATACTCAACCCCAAGATGAAGAAGGTGTTTATGATGCAATTGTCTTGAGTGATATTTTAAGTCACGTTGGTAATCCGATAGCACTTTTAAGAAATGCTGTAAAGGCGATCAAAGATGATGGCTTTATTTATATTAATATTGTCAATTTTGGCTGTAAGAAAGCAAAGGATGAATTTCATCGTTGGGACGGTGTAGGTGTAGGAGAAAATATTACTCTTTACGATAGAGATAGTTTTGCAAAGGTTGCCGATATAGCAGGCATTGACTATGAAGATTATCGCACCGATGAAGAAGATGAAATGATGTTCTTGCGTTGCACAAAGAGAGGTTAATATGACCGTAGGTTATTTGTTAGATCTTTTTATTATTAATGAAGTAAGAAAAGAAAAACTTAAAGATAGTTTAGAGTTAGATATTAAAAATGATTTGGATAAACAGAACGGGTTTTTGTTAAGAGAGATTGGTCAATACCTTTTAGATATAGCCGATGGTAAACGACCAGGCGTTTTTTCAAAGCATAAAAATTATGATAAGGACGTTGAAGAAATGGAAAACTCTAATCTCATAGAGATATTATACAAATTATATCAGCGCCATTCTGAGCTATGGGACTTAGAAGACAAACGCAGAGATAAAGAAACCAATCAGCCCGATGAAAGATTAGCTGCAGCAGATAGAGTTTCTATTGTTAATAAAAAGAGAAATGATTTAGTAGAGCAGATAGATAAAGTAGTTAATGATAATATAAAGAAAACCAAGTTATGGGGCAATTTAGTAGAATGAAAAGAGTATTAATTAGTGGGGCTGATGGACAACTTGTAACAGACATTATTAACACTCTATCTACCCCCGAAAATGATGGGTTTTTTAGTGTATTCGCATTCAACAGAAAAAGATTGGATGTTACACACAAGGATGCGTTAAGTGGCGTATTTTCTAAATATAACCCCGATTTTTTCATACAAGGTGCAAGCTATCATGTAGTAGAAGAAATTAATAAAAACCCCAAAGAAGCTTGTGATGTAAACCTCGCCTCTCTTCACTATCTAACTGAGTTGTGTAATAAGTATAATTGCACTCTTATTAACTTTTCTACTAATTATGTTTTTAATGGTATTCAACCACCGGCCGAAGATTTCCAAGAATTAGATCATTATAATGAAATGGACAATCCATCACCTGTTAATTTATATGGTATCCTTAAATACGCAGGTGAACAAATTGTTTCTACTAGTTGTGAACAATATTATAATATTAGAGTAAGTGGCTTGTTTGGAAAGACTGGAAGTCGTGCTAAAAATGGATCTAATTTTCCCTATACAATTAAAAAGAATTTAGAGTTAAGTGATAATGCAGATCACTCTGAGCCTGTTAAAGTGGTAGCTGACCAACTTGTTAATGTAGGATATACAGTAGATTTGGCTGAAGTTATTGTAGAGATGATGCATCAAGAAAAACAAGATCTTTATGGATTATATCATTTGGCTAATAAGGGTGACTGTACTTGGTATGAAGTAGCGTCTAAAGTTGCTGAAGTGTTAGGGTATAATGAAGATAAAGTAATCCCAATCTCTACTGATGAGTTTTATACTAACCTTAAAAGACCTAAAGATACATCCCTTAATATGTGGAAAGTAGAAAATAGGTTTGGTGTAGAAATACCACGATGGGATGATGCGATAGAAAGGTTTTTTAAAAATGAGGTTTCATAATGGAACACTTTTATGAAGATGTATATGGTTTTTCAGGTGTAGACCTTTTTGCTTTATATAAAAAAATGGTTAGTATGTTTGATTCAGGCTCTCATTTTGTAGAAGTGGGAGCTTTTTTAGGTAGAAGCGCAGTTTTTATGGCTGTTGAGATTATAAATTCGGGAAAAAACATTAAGTTTGATTGTGTAGATCATTGGGAAGGTTCAGAAGAACATCGGAATAATGATAAAGTAAATTTGGGAACTTTATATGAAGATTTTGTAGAAAATATTAAACCCGTAAAAGGAGCGATCACGCCTGTCCGGGGAAATAGTATAGAGGTATCTAAACTTTATAAGCCTAACTCTTTAGATTTTGTTTTTATAGACGCAAGTCACGATGAAGAATCAGTAAAAGCTGATTTAGCGTATTGGATGCCGAGAATGAAGGAAGATGGAATTATTGCTGGTGATGATATAAATAATGAAGACGTAGCAAATGCAGTTAAGTGGTTTTTTGATAACGAGAAACTTGAAATTATTGGTAGACAATGGATGGTTGATTTAGGACAATAAGGAGAATGGTTATGATGAGATTTTGTCTAGACTTGGATAACACGCTTGTAAACACAGAGGGGAGTGACTATGTAAATAGCACACCTATTCCGGAAGCAATAGAGAAGGTTAGAAAATATCATGCAAGGGGTGATCACATTATCATTATGACTGCCAGAGGCAGCGGTAGTAAGATAGACCATCGTGAGCTTACTGAGAAGCAGTTGGAAGAGTTTGGGATTCCTTATGATCAGTTGATTGTTGGATTGAAGCCAGGAGCTGTGGATATTTTTATAGACGATAAAGCTGTAAATGCGTTGGACTGGTTAGAAGATGAAGAAGCAGCATTTGCCAGAGTTGCAACCAAAGAGCATAAGAAAAACATCCAAATCTTCGATCCCTACTTTCCATACGCAAAACAAATTTTTGATGAGCTTGGGGTTAATCCAAACGAATACCCACAGAAAAGGGATGACTAATGGCACAATCAGCAAGAGATATGAGACATGGCGGTAGATTTCATTTAGACGACAGAGGAATAAGGTATTGTGATATTTTTCCAGAAATAGAAAAGGGAGATATTAATGTAACTGTTATCGAAAGTGGCGCATGCGCTATGTGGCATCGTCATCAAATTCAAGCAGATTACCAAATTGTGGTTAAAGGTGGATTAAAGATAGGTGTTTGTAATTTACCTAATACAAATTATAATCAAAATGGATATCAAGATGAAGCTGTTAAACTGATTGATGAGTATCAACAAATTCTTGTAGATGAGTGGAAAGAGGTAAGAGACAAGCATCAACTTTATAGTTGGAGTGAAACAGAGCCGGAAGTAGAGTGGCATTATTTAAATGAAAAGAATGCTAATGAAGGTCCGCTTTATATTCCAACTGGTTTATGGCATGGGTGTTATAACTACACTAATGAACAAGCTATTTTGATTTATCATATTACTGAAAAATATGATGGAACTGATGAAGAGAGAATGGACCCTAATCTTGCCCTGTGGGATTATGAAAGAGTAAATAAATAATGGTTGATAATTTTGTAAGTGGTAATGTGGAGCCGCAAGGTGAAGTTTATTTAGTAACTGGTTCGCACGGCCATATTGGTAGTTATATTGTAGAAGAATTAGTAAAACAAAAAGATGATATAACTATCGTGTGTGTAGATAATCTATATAATGGTAATGTAGATAATTTACAGCAAGCATATAATCTTGTTAATAATAGTGGCGGCCTTAATGGCGTACCTAAAAATATAAATATTTTGCCTATCGTAGCCGACATTACTGACGAAAAAATAATGAGAGAAACATTTTTTAGATATCACCCCAATTATG
>Ga0098058_1000708_pt1 | contig 10911 bp, 10 predicted proteins | sample 19_taG_FD_75061 | JGI IMG/M metagenome (GOLD analysis project Ga0098058, IMG submission 75061) | Marine viral communities from the Subarctic Pacific Ocean - 19_ETSP_OMZ_AT15317 metaG | ecosystem: Environmental > Aquatic > Marine > Oceanic | place: Pacific Ocean | collected 2015-01-19 | reverse complement strand
ATGAAGCCATCATCTTGAGAGTTGTTAAACGTACCAATCTCAGATGCGTCAAACACACCAAAGAGCGTCTTGGCCAACGCCGTGGCAGTAAATTGGAAAGTGAAATCATTAGAGAAGGGGTTATTTAACCTAGTCGAATAGCCCCCTGCGCCTGAATTATCTACTGTACCTGTACCCAATGTGAATCCAGAGCTATGGGACCAGTTAGCCGAAACGGGTGTGATACTATCCGAAGCGGAAGCCGCACTATTGATGCCAAGATACTCTGCGGCTGTTGCGTCTGAGAAGTCTAAATAACTGCCCTCATTGCCGTAGGTGGGTGCAATTGTTATTGGCCTTACTTCCCCCTCAGCGTCAAACTCAATAAAATTCGTAGTTGGCCCATCGTCTACAGAGCCATCAACAACCACATGTTGAGCTTGGTAACCATCAAAGTACGACCCGGTATTCTGACCCCAGCTAATTCGCTGAGAGGCTCCTGATGAAAATACAGCCCAAGCATCGTTCAACGTTTTTTCGTTACCAACAACGCCAGTTAACTCTACTCCGTTTAACCAGCATCTGATACGTTGACCAGCGCTGAGAGAGGAGTCCAATTCCCAATGGATGTTGTACCACGACGTAGGATCACGGACTAATATTGGTGCGCTAAAGACGTATTGGGCGGTAATTGCGCCCCCCACCAATTCGTATAAATGTGGGCGTTTACTGGAAGCACCACCATCAAGTCCCATATACCCCCGGTTGCTTGCGTCAGTGTAGAACGCTAGACAACCCTCACTGTCTGCATGACCTACACTGGCCTTCTTGAACCATACATTCACCATACCCTTTGTATTATCGGTTGGCGTTCCTAGTGTGCGGTACATATAAGGGCTGTCTGCATTATTCAGTCGTACTGAGTTATCCACTTCGTAACCGCCAGCAGCACTTCCACCAGTAGCTAACAGATGTTCAAACATAGCAGTCATTAGGCTACGTGTGCTCCGTATACAGTCGTTCCACCATCATAAGTCCATACCACTACAGCATCATAGCCACTATTCTGTAATGTTGAAGGTGCAGCACGTGAGTTAGTTAACCAAGTATCAACACCAGTCCAAGTAATTGTGTAGGCTGAACCATTAGTAAGTGAAAGGAGAAGGGCTTGGTACTCGTCACTGGCTACCCAGTTAGTAAAGGTGAAAGCACTTGCGGCAGATATAGTTGCCTTCTGATGGTTACCATTACTAAGGCTCCATGCAATACTGCCTGAACCATCAGCAGCGTACGTAGTGATGCCAAAGTCTTTAAGGTTTACTGCACTGATAGTCTGATCAGCACCTGTAACAGCACCAGCTAATGTAATAGCAGGTACGGCATTGACAGCTTCTACAGCAAAGGTGCCTAGACCTAAGCTAGTACGTGCAGTAGCTCCACTCTCGTATGCGAAGGCTCCAGCACCAGTAGCTACAACAAACTCTCCGTCCGTAGTAGCAGCACCAAGAGTATTGAAGTCATCCAGTACAGCACCAAAGGCTTGGACATTAGATCCAATAGCTACACCTAAGTTAGTTCTAGATGTACTTGCACTGTCTACATCAGATAAGTTCTGCGCGGCTAGCATGTCACCAGAACCAGAACCAGCAGCACCTGTGGCACCAGTAGCACCAGTAGCACCTTGCGTACCTGATCTACGTATAGTCCAGTCAGTCTTAGTACCTGAACCGCCTATGTTGTCAACAGTAACGGTTAAAGTAGTCCCACTATACGAAGCAATAGGACCATGCATATAGTCAACTGTAGGGGCTGCATCAGAGCTAGCTAGTACCCAATCACCAGCTACTAAGCTAAGACCAGCAGCCACGGTAAAGACTTTGGAGCCAGTACCAATAGCTAAAGAGGTTGTGCTCGCAAATCCAGTAAGGCTAGTTACATGTGCAGAGGTTGTTACTACATCAGCATTAGTACTTACTACATCAGCATTAGTTAGTACTACATCAGCATTAGTCAGTACTACATCAGCATTAGTCAGTACTACATCAGCAGCTGCGGCGTTCTCACTTACGAGGGCAGCAGCAGCACTGGCAGCAGAAGCAGTAGCATCAGTACCTGTATTAACTACTGAGTAACTTACTTCAATATTATTAGTACCTGCAGCTGGGGCAGAGCTAAACGTCAACGTAGTCCCACTAAGGGAGAACTGATCATGATTCTGGTAGACACCACTGATGTATACAGAGAGGAAGTCCTCACTTGCAGCTGTGCTACCAAGAGTAAAGGCTACGTTAGAGCCATTACCACTGAAGCGTTCAGGAGTCTTTACAAGAGAAGGAGCCGTAGCAAAGACTGTCCAGTACTTACTAGCAAAGTCAGTACTAAAGGAAGCAGCTGCAGTATGTGCAGTGTTACAGATGTACGTTATGTTGCTATTGTTAACTAAATCACCAATGGCATAGACTGTTAAGGTTACCCAAGCTCCTCTAGGTGTAACGCTAGGTAGACTAGACAGTATAGAGATACCGTCCAACGTAATCGTGGTAGCATCTATCTGGCCTACGTTAAGTAAGTCGTAGCTGTTCAAGTCTATATCAGCTGAGAGAGTATTAGTAGCTGTGCCATCTCTGCTAAGGGTATTCTCCATAGCAGTTTCAATCAACGCATTATTAGCATTGATAGTTGTGATAGCTGAGGTCTCGTTAGTGAGATTTGCTAGATCTGTCGTGGTAAGCTTTGCCATTATGCTACACCAAGCTCAAAGGTTACCGTACACCGTACAGTATTTGTGCTTGCCCCATCACTGATAATTTCTATTGGTTGAGCTACTGTGAGAGTCTTAGCAGCTGAGGGAGTGGCAGTATCCACATCACCTGCTGCTGAACCAGAGTAGGCTATTGTGATACCTCCATTGGTGACTGCTGTACCTGCTATCTCAAATGACAAACCACAGTCGGCAGTGGCTATAACACCGTCAATGACTGTGGTGATTTTAGTGATATCGCCAGCTATACCAGGGACTACCCAGTCTGAACCAGCTGTAGAGATGTCTTCAATAACGTGAGTTACGAAGACCTTGTTGACGTTCTTGATACTTGATGTGTTAATTTCACTGGCTGAAACGGATTGCCAAGTGCCTGAACCGGAACCGTTAGCTACGTAGATTGTGTTAGCTGAGGCACCAGCAGCCCCTTTAGGTTCATGTAGATCAGACGTAGTTAGGGTAGAATGAGCTACATTAGCCATAAGAACCTCTGATGTCTATAGATAGGAAGGGGTGAGAGTGGGGGAGACCGTCTTAGTACTTAATAGACGATCCCCCCATCCGCACTAGAGTTTAGACCCGATACTTGATCGACAACTCCGCAACACCAGCAGTAAAGGCCGCAGTGTTGTAGCCATAGGACACAGCCAACGGAAGTCCGTTAGTGCTATCCGTAACAGTAGTTTCAACTTGAGCGCCATCACACAGGACACGGTAATTATCCGCCAAGGTGGCAACCGCAATCGCTGCATCAAGACCGTTGTCATCACTGGTGCTGTACGTACCGTCATTGTCATCAAGCATAAGCCCAATATCCAACGTGGCAGAACCACCAGAGGTGAACGCAGTCGTGACGTTCAAGGTTACTTCGTCAATGTACGCACCGGAAGGAAGAGTAATACGCTTATCGATAGGGGCATCCGCAGCAGGGACATCCGTACCAGTAATCGTCACAAGGACCTCACGAAGAGAGCCACCGTGGTTCACTTCACCACCTTTACGCATTTCAGCTTTAGAACTTCCATAGAGAACTTCCAAGCCATCACTGTTTACCCATTTAGTCATTATACAATCCTCCTAAACTTGGTCAGTATCACTGAGGATACAAACGAGGTTTTCAGGACGGTACAACTTCGCACCATAACGGGCCGTAACAACATACTCTTCGCGCTGACGATCCTTATTGTATTCGGAGTCAACCTTCGGCATCTGACGCCAAGCACCTACGAAAGGCACCACATCAGAAGCAGCAGAGAAGAACATATTAGCCTTACCAGCCGCAGTCGTAACCGAGTCAACGGTCTCGTTAGCAGTAGCCAAGTTGTTAGAAACGTAGACATCAAAGCCATACACGTTTTTAACAAACCTCATACCAGTTGCAATACCCGAAGACACAATACCTTCCCACATGGGGTTGTTACTGACATTGGTCAAGTTCGACAGAGTATTAAGCGTATACTCAACCGAGGGGTCAACGATAGCAACCAAGTCTGTGTCAGGCACGTTAGCCTTCTTCAGGGCATAACGAGCTTTGGCGAAGTCATCAGTCTGGAAGACTTCATTAGTACCCGAAGCAACAAAGCGGTGGTCAGCACCATTGATCGTGTTGAGATCGGAAGCAGTCTGACTAGCAGACAGGTTAAGGATATAAGCCTCAACGTCTTCCATGATCGCGCGTTCTTGCTTAGGAACAAAAGAGGAAACCAACTGGTTCATGTAGAACATGTCCTGCTTAGCTTTCTCAGTGATGTAGATACCGGAAGCCAGATACTCCGTAATCGTGAACTGGAACTCACCAGTGTCAAGCGGAGCATACGTGATGCTTTCGTTCTCTGTATACGTTTCCGTCTGGGCCTGACCAATTGAAGGAATCGTAAAGGTGTCACCATCAGGGAACTCAGAGAGCCAATCAACATACTGGGTAGCGAGCAACTCGTCTTCCAGTACGTCTTTTAGCTGCGAGGACCAAACCTCACTCCGAGTAAGATGGGTGACATTACCAGTTGTCATTGCCATGATATCTTACCTCATTAAGTTATTAGACATATGTGCCAGCTGCTTGGGAAGCAAATATAGCATTCTGAACTTCAGGCTTCCAGTACTTCCGAGGGTCATCGGCTTTGATAGCGTTGAAGTATGCTTTACTTCCAGGTTGTGCAGTTGACGCTTCGTTTACATTTGCAACCACTTCAGTATTAACACTAGATGTGGCTACATTTGGCGTGTTGGTATCAGTAGAGTTTAAACCAACAGTATTGAAGAATGCATCAGGACTGGTCTTAGCTACATCAGCAAGGAAATCAATTGAGACTCCTAACTGTCCAGCTTTAGTGGCTAACCACTCGCCAGCTTTGTCACCGTACTTACCTACAAGAGTCTGGTCAACTGATTGGAGGTTGGTGTCCTTAACTTCTTCAGTACGAGTCGATTGTAAAGTCTGCTTGACCAACTCTGCTATGTCATCTTTACCTAATGAAGGAGTGGTGTTCTCCCCCTGTGCAGTGTTAGCAGCCTCTTCACGAATCTTAGCTAGGACATCTTCGGAGGTCATCCGTTTGTCTAGCTCATCTCGTAAACCTTGGAGTTCTTCTTGAAGTTTGGGAATGTATGCGTCACTCTCCTGCTTACCTTTTGCAAGAGCCTCAGCATCTGCAAACTTCTTTCCTTCTCCGACTAGCTCGTTAAATGCGCCAGTCTGACTCGATGCTACGGGGTCTGTAGTGGGAGTCGGTTCTACTTGTACGTCTGTATTGAATGCGGAATCACTCATGGTCTTTTGATCCTACCTTATATTATATCAGGTTAAAGGTTACTTGTCAAGAGGTAATACCATTAAGATATCATTTAATGCTCTTTGGTAACCCAGTTGGTCAGCTTGATAATACGCCCAAGAACCTTTGTCGTAGTCCTTTGGCACTGTCTTGGGAGCCTTCTCCTCTATAATTTGGCCCAGTCTTTCCCATAGGCTGGTGGAGTTTAGTATGTATTCTCTGAACTTATCCTTCTCCTCTTCACTATTGAGGTGGGATGTCCACATTGTCGAGAGCCGCTTGGTCATCTACGGGTACTCCTGATAGTTCTGCGCCCAAAGCTTGTTGTTCATCCACTTGTTGCTGGGCAGTGTTAACAAGTTGTTGTGTTTCCTGTTGTTCAAAGATACGGATGTTATCCTTGACTAGGTTGAACTTCTCAAGATCAAGGAGTTCTTCAATAAGTTTAGCGATCTTCTTACCACTGATATGGACGCTTACACTGGGGTCTTGTCCAAGGGGTGAGGATGCTAGCTGTGTAAGGTTCTGGAGCATGTTAGCTTTGGCAGCGAAGTGTCTGGCACCCATAGGATAGATACGCCCCTTAGCCAACAGATCATCTCTAGTAATGTCACTAAAGATCTGTACACCTAGCTCATTGTCGATAGTCTTAACGACATCCTTAGCATTCATGTTACGCCTAGAAGTCTCCAGCATATCATTCAGTACTGGCTCTAGGAACATCTGCTCAAAGTAACTGATCTTATTCTGGAAGACACGACCTGCTGCGTTCTGAAGACTCTGTACTTCATAGGCTGTCTTCTCACCCGGAGTACGCATACCCATAGCCTGTTTGGGTGCTCCAGCAAGCTCTTCCATGCGTTGCTCTAGTACTGCTATCTGGTTGTCAGCATTAAGAGCAGTGGCATCAGGGCGCATGAAGTCAACTTCACCATCATCACCTAGGAAGATACGTTCACCGGGACCATAGTTGAAGTCCTCTACGTAGCCACGTATCTTCATAACTGGATGTGCAATCAGGTCGAATACATCAGCCTTAAGGTTTTCCAGATGGTCAATCCTGTACTGCATACCAATTAAGTTGTCCAGAGGACCCATAGCATACAAGTTATCAGGACGTAGACGCCATCCAACATGTCTAACAATACTCTTTCTCCAAGTGGGATTAGGTATATTACGTATGATATGCTTACGATCTGCAATAGTTATGATGTGGTCTTTGTAAAGCTTCCCCTCGCTCATGTCGTAGATGTCACCTACAAACTCCAAGAGTTCCACGTAGTTGGAGGAGTAGTAGTGGTGTATCGAGGAGAACCCGTCAATTTGGTAAGCTTCAGATTTAGCCATGTCCATCTCTGACACAGCTTGAACTTTAGCACGGTTCTCAACAAGTATGTTAAATACATCAACTAGGTATCCCTTCTCTGGATTCTCCTCTAGTTCAACTTGAAGCTCACCAACAGTCTTAAGGCTTCTAATGATCTTAGGAGCACTATCAAAGTCTGGGGCTGTAGGGTTAAACACAATGTCATAAGGACTAATACGTACTGGTTTAGGTCCTACGAATCCTGGGAACTCTTCACCAGTTGCAGCATCTACACGGGTCTCATCAAAGTACTCCACAGTACTGAAGCAGTTACCGTAGTCAATATAGTCCAGCACTAGTTGACTGATGACTCGTCTAAACTCTGAGATACGTGTCTTGTTCTTCATGTAAGATTCAATGATGTTACGCTTCTCACCACTAGCACCTTCACGATCTTCAGCTTCCCAGTTCAACCACTCATCATTGGGGAAGAGAGCAGCCATATAGTTAGCATGTAGGTTGTCACGAATCTGACAGATCTTAGGAACGGTAGTTGAGTTCTTCCACGGCAGAGTCGAGTTAGTAGTGCCTGTAGTGTCTGTGGCAAAGACATAATTGCGGATCTCCTTCTTCTCCTCCAACCACGTACGCCTATACATTTCCCAGTCTGCATACTTGGTGGCAATCTCCTCAGCGAAGGGTTCCTTACCATCAATGATGTCCTCAATGTCTATCGTCTTGCCTGTCATGCTTTGTTACCCGTAAGCTACGCCACCGAAGCGGCTGTGATACACTACGTTATTCTCATTGGATGTACGCGACATCCTACTAGGTGGTACTGCTATATCGATGGCGCAAGCTAAGCAATCCTTTACGTCATCATGTGGTGGGTACTCCTGTATAAGCTCGTCCTCAAGGACTTGACAATTACCTCCTTGGTAATGCCAAATGCTGAGGTTATCGTACCGAGCTTCTAAGATGGCTCTGATACGTTCCTCCTTAGACCCACTATGCCTAGTAGGGTTATGCTCCTCTATGGAGAGAGCAAGCCCGTTAGGCTTTATGTAGCTATTCTTTAGTTCTCTTACGATAGCCTTCTGTGCTGATACAGTCTCTGCTCGTAGCTTTCTGAAGTCCCACTTAACGTGCATCCGTAAGATGGCATCGTAGTAGTCCTTGATCTTGTCAGTCTTAAAGCGCTCTATGTCGAGTACATAATATACACCAGCACTGCTAATGCCCACAACAACAAGGGCAGTATAGTCAGATTTCTTAGTAAGAGAGAAAGCAAAGTCGATAGCGGCAAAGACATTTAATCTTTCTCCCTTCATAAACCATTGACCGTTGGTGCGTGTTAGATGAGCCTTATCGTAGTATTGGAAGTTACTTGGATCAATCCCCTTACCGTCTGGGTTGTTAGGATTGTTATAATATTGAGCAAAGAACTGAGTCTTATCCAGATACTTACCACGCTTCTGACTTAGGATACGACGATCAAAGCCAAACCACTTACCATCAGAGCGCTGTTGTCTGGCCCACAAGAACTCTCCAGTTCCATCACCACGATCTTCAACTTGTCGCTCAAACTTCTCATAGATGGGGTCATACTCAATAGGTACACCATCATCATCGTAGATCTCCTCTTCCATCTCCATCAGATCATTGTACAAATCCTTAGCGTGGTAGCGAGTACCTACTACCCATTCTTGGGCATCAGCACCTTCAATAGAACTCAGCAAAGAGTATTGAGACTTGACTTTCTGCCTTCCGTCCTCTGTGTAGGCGTTTTCATATACGACCACATCATCCATGACAGCAACATCACAATGGAGACCGGTAATAGAAGTAGTAAGGCCAGCAGTAAAGACACTGGGGTCACGTACACCTTCCTCCTTACGTAGTGGATGGTCTAATGAGATTTCTGTGTTAGTCCACTTCTCACGCTTACCTTCTTCAGGTATGACATGATCGGGCCAATACCTTCTGTAGATCTTAGAGGTGAAGATATCTTTAATAAACTTTAACTGTTTCTCAGCTAGGTTACTCGTTGAACTGATGTAGAGAACTCGATGGTCAGGGTGTTTGGTAAGGTACCACGCTACTCGATACGCTACCATACGAGACTTTTGATGATCTCGTGGCAGCAGTACAAGTTGGAAGTTCTTACCAGATTCCCTGCACCACCATTCTGCTAGCTCCGTATGCACAGCACCTAGGACTGTACGAGGAGACACAAGCCGTATGAAGGAGACTAAGTCAGCTTCAGCAGCCAGTCTAATCTCCTCATCAATATTGCTGTTACTTGACAATAGCCAGACCTATACGTTCTGCATCATCAGCAAACTCAGCATCAAGCTTAGCTGCAATCTTTAACTCTTTAGCCACCTCCTCCTTAGAAGGTCTGCCACGCTTAGCTGCGGACTCCTTAGACCAGAAACCCTCAGCAAGAGCCTTAGAAGCATTGTACTTATTCTTACCGTTCTTAGACTCTAGCATCACACCCCGGATACCCTCAGAGCGTATCTTAAGGGAAAGCTCCATAGACCAGTCTTCTATGTAGGGTTGGATAGCTTTAGCACTCTTAATCTTTAACCATTGCTTCCAACTACCAAAGGCTTCCATAGCAAATTGGTACTCAGTAGGATCTCCTACTTCCATATACAAAGCCTTTAAAGACGGTAGCTTACCTTGAGGGTCTTCCTCAGAGAGTGTCCATATAGGAGGGTCCTTTTGATAGAACTCCCTAAAGAGTGACTGAGTCCTATAACGGCCCATAGGGTCTTTTAGAAGATCTTTATGTTCAGGGTACTTCATCATGTAAGTCCTGTTCTATATTTAGGTTGTTACGCTGTACTCTATTTAGGTTATTAGGTTAGAGACATCCCACTGAACATCAATTAGGTGTTTATTTACAAAGGCTAAAGGTACTACAGCGTAGTTCTGCATACAGTCTTCAGAAGACCCGAAGAGAACCAAAACACTTGTATCACCCTTCTTAAAGTAGACATAGATGGAAGACGCACTTAGGTTAGAAACTGGGGCCTTCTTATTGAAAACTTTTATAAAGTACTGTACTTTGATAAGCTTCTTCTCTACGTGGATTAGTTCAACGTCCTTGTCAATGGTAATCCTCTCATGCATCAGAGGTTGGGATACACATATCTCCTGACCCCAGACCACTGAAGGTGAGAGAATGAGAAGCAATAGAAAGAGTATGTAGAGTAGGTTCTTCATCCTACCTTATATTATATCAGATAAATAGAGAGGTGTCAAGATCTATCTACATAGTTCACATAGGCCGAGTCCGTCTATGTAGTTTATGTAGGTATGTAGTTTATGTAGGTATGTAGTTTATGTAACCTTTAACTTCTATAGAGAGTAATAGTAAGATTCTTCTGTAAAGTTTAGGTTACTTAGTCTTTGTTGTCTATATAGACTATTATAGGCCGTTTCTGTCTACGTGTCAAGAACTAATTAGCTTCTAAGTAGTCTTAATAGGCCGCTGGTTAAATCTAGGTGTTAGGTAAGTCTGGTAAGCCATTGAAACTAATGAAGACATTTCTCTGAGATATTCTGTTGTAGAGGGAAACATACTAGCGTCTGCCCGCCCCCCCACACCCCAGTTTAGAATGATTCTAAGTCTTGGTTCGCAACAACCTTCGCAGTTGTACAGGCTCCCCAGTCTGGAATGATTCTAAGTCTTGGTTCGCAACAACCTTCGCAGTTGTAGAGCCAGCCAGTTGCGAATGCTTCTCAGTCTCACCTAGGCCTAATGCGAATGAGTCTCAATTGCAAGCTATGCCATTTGCGAATGCCTCGCAGTCTCAGCTATGCCTTATTGCGAATGCTTCTCATTATCGAGTCACATCCCAACTGCGAATGATTCTCACTATCACCTTGTAAAGATTGGAATAGTTCTAAACTGCCCTTGGGATTGGTTGTCCTGCTCAATATGCCCTGTACGGCCTTTTAAGCCTCTCTCAGCGCCTTTGGGGCTTGTCTGGTAGTCTGGTGCCATATAATCCTATTGGCTCTCCTACGGCTTCCCTAAGATTGAACCATTGCCTACTTTTTAACCATTCGCTGCCTATTTT
>Ga0098058_1000706_pt1 | contig 10931 bp, 12 predicted proteins | sample 19_taG_FD_75061 | JGI IMG/M metagenome (GOLD analysis project Ga0098058, IMG submission 75061) | Marine viral communities from the Subarctic Pacific Ocean - 19_ETSP_OMZ_AT15317 metaG | ecosystem: Environmental > Aquatic > Marine > Oceanic | place: Pacific Ocean | collected 2015-01-19 | reverse complement strand
TCCATCGGGGACATACTTTATAAGTCTTCAGACACGTAATGAGATATACTCAGAGAGATTTGTAGTAAGAAGATAAGGAGATGAGGTTTTTTATAATAGTTTTAATGTTCATACTTTATGGGTTGCCTGTTATTGCACAACCATGTTTAATTTCAGATGTTCTTAAAGTAACCCCATTACCCGTTAATGGAACATACCCACCAGGTACTACTGTAAAGTTTTGCTATACTATAACTTATTGGGAGAACGTCAATGATAATTATTTGTTAGGTGTAGTACCAACATTTGCTCCCGGTTGGGATGTAACTACTTTAACATCAGTAGGGCAACCAGCAACTGCACATGCTACTTGGGGAAATTGGATATGGACATCCCCGGTAACAGGAACAAATTTAGGTAATACTATCCCATATCCAGGATGGTGGTTTGATAATGCAGAGGGATACTTTTGGGGATGGCCCGATGGTAACCCAGGAAACAATTGGGGTGATGGGTATAACACTGTTGGTCATGGACCTTGGATGTTTTGTTGGGAGATAACAACATCAACTTGTCCACCATCAGCAAACGGAGCCAGTTTGGTAATGAAGATACTAACCCATTCAGATAGTGAGATGGGTAGTTGGACAGTATTAGGTTGTGACAATGATCCAGCGTATTTATTTAATGCGACTATAGATTGTTGTCCCACTATTTATACATCAATAATATCACATTATTAAAAATTTTAGATTATGAAAAAAGTTATTTTATTATTATTATTCGTCTCAATGTTTTTTACATATGAAATGACGGCACAGATTACCACTAACCCTGATACGGTTTGTGTTAATGCCACAGGCGAAGTTTATTTTGTCACTAACACTGCTGGTTCAACATATATTTGGGCTATCACTGCTGGTGGTGGAACAATTCAGTCAGGTCAAGGTACAAATAGTATCACAGCAGATTGGGGAGCCACTCCGGGATTATTTCCTGGAGCGATAACTATAACAGAAACAGATATAAATGGTTGTATAGGCGCGCCAGTAGTTTTAGATGTTTACATCTTACAACCTGCGGTAACACAGATAGGACCATTCTGTGAAGGTGATCCATGTGTATCATTAGTTGGGACACCAGCGGGTGGTGTATGGACAGGAACCGGTGTTGTATTGAACGGTGCTGTTTATGAGTTTTGTCCATCAACATCAGGAACAGGAACATTTACACTTACATATACTGTTGGTGGATGTTCTATAACAATGGATGTAACTGTAAACCCTGCTCCAATAACTGGACCTATAAACCACTACTAATGAGGTCATATTTGGTTAGTATATTATGTATGGTATCTTTATGCTTAAAAAGTCAAGATATTTCACAAGTAATAGTATCGTGTGATACCGAACCCAATAATACTGAAGTGTATTATATTACACATGGACCACATATTTATGGTTGGGATGTTGAAGGTGGTATGATAATTAGTGGTGATTACACTAATGAGATAGAAGTTGATTGGTATGGTGTTGATACTGGTATATATAAGATATTTGTACACATAACAAATAAATTTGGGTGCTCAGACACTTCAGAAATATACATAAAGGTAACAGATTGTCCTTTCGATGGTTTATATATACCAAATGCTTTTACACCTAACAGTGATTATTTAAATGATGTCTTCATACCTAAAGGTCATTTTGATCAAATAATGGAGTATAAGATGACAATATGGAATCGTTGGGGTCAAAAGATATTTGAGAGTCATGATTATAGTTATGGGTGGGACGGCACAATAAATGGTAATATATGTCAAATAGATACATATGTCTATCTCATAGAGTTTAGAGTTAATGGCACCAATCAGTTTAGGGTTGGGCAAGTTATGTTAACTAGATAACAAATGGTATTGATTTTAACATATTTTTTAATTATATTTGATGTTGAAAGATGAGTAAGAATATAACCAAACACAAGTTCACTGTTTCTAGAGAACAAAGAGAAGATAACTCAGGTCATAGAGGTAAAGTGATCTGGTTTACAGGTTTGCCGGGTTCTGGTAAATCTACAATAGCAAATGCATTAGATGAAGTATTAAATAAAAGAGGACTTAAAACTTATATCCTAGATGGAGATAATGTAAGAATGGGTCTAAATAAAGACTTAGGTTTTAGTCCTGAAGATAGGAAAGAAAACATAAGACGTATATCCGAGACCGCTAAATTATTTGCCGATTCAGGTATAATTGTTTTAACTGCATTCATTTCACCTTATAAAGAAGATAGGCAACAGGCTAGAGAAATTATAAGTGATTTAGATTTTTCAGAAGTTTTTGTTAACACACCTTTGGAGGAATGTGAGAGAAGAGACCCTAAAGGGTTATATAAAAAAGCTAGGGCTGGAGAAATTAAAGATTTTACTGGTGTAGATGCCCCTTACGAAGAACCTGAAAATGCGCAAGTAATTTTGGCCGGTGGAACTGTCCAAGAACAAGTAGATATTTTAGTAGATTACATTGACAACAGAGATAAGAAAAAAGGGTGGACTAAGATAAATTATGGCGGCACACCAACAACCAATGAGGATAAAAAATATGCCATATTTGTAGGAAGATTTCAACCCTACCATTATGGACATATAGGGCTAATTAAACGAAAGTTAGATGATGGTATTCCAGCTTTAATACTCATAAGGGATATTGAACCTGATGAAAAGAATCCTTTCACTACCCAAGAGACCGCAATGATGATTACAAAGTATCATTCATCAAAGGGGGATGATGTTAAAGTAATGATAATACCAGATATCGAATCTGTTAACTTTGGAAGAGGTGTGGGATATGAAGTCAATGAATTTGACCCACCTAAAAATATCGGATGGATTTCCGCTACCAACATACGTGATTCCATCAAAAAAGATAGTGAAGACTGGAAAGTTATGGTAGACGAATCAATACAAAAAGATGTATTTAATTATTTAACAAAATAACACATGGATATTTGGGAATTAACGATTATAAAAGAAGACGATAATGGTGTTCTACTACAAGCACCAAATGGAGATACACAATACCTTACTAATAACGAATACCTTACATATTCAGAAAATATAAAAAAGTTAAAAGAAAGATATGAGCTTAAAAATCAACGAGATCCACAAGGGCGATACGATCGAGATGATGAAGAAGATCGACGATAAGTCGGTGCAATTAGTTTTTACATCACCACCATATTTAGCATCAATTAGAGACGATAACCACAAATATCCTGGTGCCAAAGATATAATCAAAGACAATCAGAGCGTTGAAGAGTATGTGGCGTGGTCTGTTGAGATGTTTAAGGAATATAATCGTATTTTAAAGGATGATGGTGTTGTTGCATACAATATGAGTTATACAACCTTCAACCCAATGTTACCATATATGGTTATTGAGGCTATTAGGAAGGAGACAGGCTTTGAGATTGCCGATACTGCTGTTTGGAAGAAAAAGAATTGTGTTCCATTGAGTGGACACCCAAACAGATTGACAAGGATATGTGAATTCGTGTATATATTTGTAAAGAAAGAAAGACTTAAAGATTTCAGCGCTTGTAAGGAGGTTAAATCCATTTCAAGAACAGGACAAAAGTATTTTAAGACGTATTACAATTTTATTGAGACTAAGAACAATGACGGGAAGATCGAAGGGCACGCTGCAACCTTTTCTAGTGACTTTGCTAGTTATTTCATTGATATTTATTCTTGTGTTGGTGATTTGGTATTGGATAATTTTATGGGGACTGGAACCACAGGAGTTGCGGCGCTTATTGGAGGACGAAACTATATTGGGATTGATCTTATAGACGACTACATAAAAGTTGCCAGAGAGAGGATCAAGCAGGTAGAAGATAGATTGGAAGTCAGTACTACACCTAGGCTAAGTGCCACCACAAAGAATCAGATCAGCATGTTCTAATTCCTTTACTTTTCACTAAATTATAGTATTTTTAATAAAAACTAAGGTATCCATAATAATATTATTTTAACAAAATTTAAGTTTTATGGAAATAGTAATTTTAATATCAGTTTTGGCAACTTTAGGTGTTGTTGCGGTGGCGGGAGCCATTGCGGTTACGTTTAATAAGTTGAATAGTAAGGTTGATCAACGAAGTTTTGAAGAAGACATCGTAAATCTTAGAAGAGAACTCGAGAATGTCATCGCAGAGTTTGATAGTAAAATAGATGGCACCAATAACAGACTTCATAGAGAGTTGGAAGGCAATTATAACGCTCTCGATGGACGAATCAATGAAGCCTTCCACTTTACAGATTCAAGGTGTGATAAATTACATCAAGAGTTTGTAACAAAACCATCCAAATAGGATAAAAGACGGATACCTTAGTTTTCTTTTCCTCATCCCAATATATTTATATTATAAACCAAAAGCTAAATAAATTTTAAGATATGAACTATAAAGTGAATTTATCAGATGTAATAAAAGTTGGGATTTTTGTTATAGGACTTATGGGAACTTGGTATTCTATGAAATACAAAGTTGATGTCTTAGAAGAGAAAGTAGAGAAATTAGAAACACAATTAGAAGAAACTAACCTAGGGGTTATTAAAAATGATATTGAACACATAAAAAAAGGACAAGAAGAACTAAAAGATGATTTGGAAAAATACTTTAACACTGTCAATACTATTATTACTGACAATAACTAGTGCTCAAGATACAACTATAACAGAGAAAAATGACTCCATAATAGTGGAGCGTAAAGATACTGTTGAAATCAAACAAGACTGCCACGATATTAAAGTTGAGCAAAGAGAAATGAACAATGAAATGAAAAGGCAACTCAACTACCTAAGAGAATTCATAAATAGAGGAGAAGAAGACCTGAAATAACACCAATTACTTTTCTTTTTCCTACCATTCAGATATTTATTATTAAATAACAATAGTTTACACAACATAAGTAATATGAGGTTAGTTTTAATTATTTTAATGTTATCGGTCTGTTCTTTTGCCGATGCTCAGCTTGTTAAAAATTTCTTTAAATGGTCAACAGTTTATGCGTCTGGCAACATAAGCCAACCACTACAAGAGTCTACAAGAGAGTGGTTTGTTACACAAAATGGGGATATACAAGATATAACAGAAGTATACCCATTTAATTACACTATTTCAGTCGGTATTAGAAAAATGGCTAGGTTTGATTATGAAAGGAAACCTGGTGTGTTTTATGATGGTACTGAAGAAAATGTTACTTGGAAGGCTAACATTGGAGCAGTTGATGGATTTGAATATAATTTTTCAAGGGATTGGCAAAGACAATGGGGAGAAACATTTAGAAATCAAAATTATTTTATTAGATATTTGGGTAAATATGGGGTTGGACACATAAAATATTCAGAAGATGGTGTTGCAGATCTAGAGTATCTACAAGTCGATATAAGAGGTAGAAAATCTATGGGTAAGAAATTTAATATAACACTTGGTGGTGTTGTTAGAACACACGGACCATATGGGTTTAATCCAATAGAACAATATTTAGATAACCATAATTGGTGGGATCTAGCATATGAAAATGGCTACGCGGATCAACCATATACCATAATAGACTTTACAGATAACCCACCTGATACAACAATGGATTGGACATGGAAAAATTCTGCCGGAGAAAAAATATCAGATACAGATGGAGAGTTTAGAAGGTATTATTTCGGTGACTTGGTAAATGAATTTAACGACTCAATTCTTAAAGGTATTGGAACAATGATGACAGTATCGGCAGCAATTGGTGTTGATTTTTATCATCATAATGATAAATTTTGGTGTCACGCATGGGTAAACGTATTACCATTTCATAAACATATTTCCGGTGATGAACATTTTAGTTATGGAGAGTTTATCTCAAGAGATCCCGAAGGTAATGGGAGCAATCAATGGGTTGATTATAATGTTGGTTTGATACTTGGAGCTAAGATAGGTAAAAGATTTGGGTTGTTTGTTGAATCTGATTATTTACGATATTGGGATAAAACGCTGTATTCGGCTAAAGGAGGAATAAACTATTTTTTCAAATGAGTAAGGAATTATCAGAAGATACTAAGTTCACAATAAGTATAAAAACATTGATTGCTGTCGCTATTGCTATAGTAACATTGGCTGGTGGTTATTATACTTTATATAGTGAAATACAAGATGCTAAGGAATTACCAAAACCAGGTAAAGGTGTTTATGTTGTAGATCCGGGTGATAATAGTGCTAAAGAGACTTGGCCCCCATCTAGGAATGAGTATAAGATGAAAGACCAATTGGCTCGTCAAACGCTTATACATATGCAGAAAGAGGTAGAGGAGTTGAAAGAAAGACTCAAAAAATTGGAAGATGAAATAACAATGCTTAAATTGAGAAGAAAATGAAAAATTTAAAAGTTTTATTTTTAACAGTATTTTTAATGGTTGTCACTATTTGCTCTGCTCAGTATGAGCAATCAACAACACAATATCCATCTGACGGTATTAGATTTTTAACAAAAGCAAATTTTGATTCACATGTTGGCAACCCCAGAGTTATTGTTGTCATTGAGTTTTGGGCTGGTTGGAACAGAGCAAACCAATGTACCTTTCTTAAAAAGATTTCTGGTTGTAAAGTTTATCGTATAGATACTGAAGCTAGTCCGGCATTGAGTGGTAGATTTGGTATAAGCGTTGTCCCAACAATAATTATATTTGATGGCGAAAAACTAGCTGAAAAGTTTGAAGGAAACCTATCATTTCAATTACCAGAGAACGTTGATAAAAAAGAAGTACAGAAAGCCGTTGACAGAATCATCGGTGAAAAATTCCAATAAACATTAGTATTTTTGTTCTAAAAACAACTTTACTATTCACGCATAGTATTTATATTCTTTGGAGTTATAAAATAAATAAAGATATAAAGTTATGAGGGTAATTAAAAATCTATTTACGCTACTAGCGTTACTACTAATCACGAATTTATATTCACAAGGACCACAGTGTAATAGCGGTGGTTGTTACAATCTGGGATTACAAAACCCAACAAACACATTTTCAACACAATCTAACGGATGGACATTGGTTGCGAATTGTATGACACCAACTAACTATGCAGAATTTGATGTACAATGTGGATCTACTTATGAGTGGACAACATGTACTGATTTTGGTGGTATGCAGGCAATCAACACAGATATGACATTATTGGATAATAATAACAATTTAGTTTGTTATAACGATAATTCCAATAGAGCGAATTGCTCAACAGCTCCTTATATTGGATGGATAGCAACATATACTGGTCAAGTTAAAGTTTTGATCATGGAAGATGGTTGTTTAAACAATGGTAGTACTTGTAATCGTCTGGTATGGCGAATGTCACAAGGTAGTGGCAACTCAATAAATGCCCCACCATTGACTGCACAACCAGACCCAACTAATCCTACTGCCGGCATTTTATTGACGTGGTCAGCAGTGCAAGGAGCAACATCTTATGATATTATTGATTGTAGCAATAATAATATTATAGGAAATACACAGTCCATTCAGTATTCCGTTAGTGGTTTACAGAGTGGACTTTCTTATTCTTATAAAGTTGGTGTGAACGTTGGTAGCTGTGCTAGTGTGAACTCATCTTGTGCATCGGCAACGACACAAGCTGCGGCAGCTCCCCCAGTTGCTAATTTCACTTCTAATATAACTTCGGTTGTGGAAGGGAATAACGTTAGTTTTACAGATATATCAACGAATTCACCGACAATACATGGTTGGACACTTCAAGGGGGTGTACCAACAACATCAAATCTACAAGACCCTGTAATAACTTATAATACTGCTGGTCTTTATACAGTATCACTAACTGTCGGCAACACCTATGGTAGTGACACCAAAACAGATTTACAATATATAAATGTGTTACAACAAGGTAGTACTAGTTTATATATCGGTGGTTTAATTATGTATGCCGATAATATAACACCTACTGGTAATATGAGAACTGCAACTGGTAATGTAAGAATAGGGTTACCGGGTTGTAATAGTTTCATTCACTTTTCTGATGATGTCTATATAGAGATGGGCACTAGTGAGATAACCGCTAACTGTCAGGTATTCTTTGTTGGTAACACTAATGACACAACCAATCTTATAAACATGCCGTTCACATATGAGATTACAGGAGCAACACTAACTGATATGAACAACCCAATAAATGGTATATTCAGATTGGCTAAGTTACCTGTTCAGATTAGTAACATTGAGTTCTTATGTGATGGTATATTGATTGAAGGGTATTTGTCATTACCTGCCGATGTATCAAGTTGGACATCAAACCCAGCCTTTGGTTCAACATCAATGACGGCAACATTAAATGCTTTAAAGATAACACAAAGCAATGGTATTCAGTTCAACGCAAACATATACGTTAGTAATGTGAAGGTAATGAACAAACTCAAACTAAACTATCTAAATATTGGTTTAAATACTATAGATGACATATTCACTGGATCAACAAAATTGTCAACACCAATCATCGGTATCGGTGGTAGTGTTAGAATATCACAAGGTAAACTTGATCAAATAGGTTTATCGGTAACACCTTTAACGCCAATACCTTTGGGAACAACAGGGTTGGCAATATCAACAGGTTATGGTAGTATACAATATTTGGCTACACCACCACCTATTGAAATGACATTGGGTTGTTATGTAGTACCAGCAACACCATACTCATTTGAGTCATTAGGTTACTTAGATCTATCATGTACTTATCAGTTGGGAACGTATTTCGGCGCTCAAGGTAAGATATCAATATTCCAACATTATTTAGGTAATGTAGGATTCAAAGTGTGGAGTAATAAGTTTAAGGTAAATGGTTCTGTTGGGTTTAAGAACATCATATATGGTTATGGTACTTTCACAATACAGAAACCACCAACAAATCCTGTTGAGATGTATGGAACATTTGGTGCTGGATTAAAGATGCCACCACAATCAACAGTTGATTCATTACCAGCGTATTTGAGATATCCTTTAACATATGCTTTCCCAACAGGACAAACCATTGCTAGTTGTGATAACTATGTAAACACTAGTTATCTAACAGGTGTCGCTGAGGTGAACGCACAGACATTGGGATTCTCAATACCTAAGATATTTTATAAACTTAGTTGGGTAGGTAGTGGGGCAAACTTCACATGGGGAATCAACTATCAGATAATGCCGGTAGAAGCTCGTTATGAGTTGGGTATAAATAGGTCACAATTAAATGTGTCGGCATTTGAACTGGTTGCCAGCTCGAAGAGTATTCTCATTGAGAAGTATGGTTATGGAGAATGGAAGTTGAGATTACCTAGTGGTGATAGTATTACAACAGCGACTGGTAATATAACATCATTCACACAAGATGATTATACTGTTATACACATTGAAGAAGGTGAGTTAGGAGAATATGAGTTCGTAACGCCAGACGATAGTACTAAAGTGTTGAGAGCAAACATGCCACCAAGTATTGAAATTAAATCATTTGATGGTAGTAAAGTTATTTGGGAAGATTATGATATAGATGATGACGCTACAATAATGTTTGGTTTGGATAATGATAAGGAGAATGTAGATGGTGTATGGATTGCTGACAACATATCTGAAGATGATAAAGACACAATAATATTATCAACAAACGTACCCACAGGAACTTATTATTTATATGCAATCATTAAAGATGAGTTGGGGCAACAACATTACGATTATTACCCAACACCTATCACAATAGTTGGTGCAAACGCTCCATCAAAACCAACTGGTTTAACATATCAGACAACAGACTCCACATTGACATTCACTGTTGATGATGCAACTTCAGAGAGTTACGTATTATATTATAGTAATGAAGATGACATCACACACGCTAGTGAGAACATATTATTTGGTAGCGACAGCTCATTTGAATTCTCTAACTTCCAACCAGGTATGGACTATTGGTTTGGTATGACACAAATGGACACTAACTTTGTTGAGTCAGAGATGAGTGATATAATAACATTCAATTGGGTAAGTTCTACTAAGAATAACATACCAACAGTTATCAATGACATCCCCACGTTTATTGAACAGAATGGGTTATTCATACACACAATGAATTATGATGATGCCGATAACGATCCAATAACGTTTACTATTATGGATGGTCCTGGCACATTCAATGGTGATGAGTATTCAATAGATACTGATACGGCTGCTGGTGATTTCTTTGTTAAATATTCTTATACTGATGGTGACTATATTGATAGTTCACATTTCGTTATTAAAATATTGAGTGATGATATGTCAAAACCAATAGTTGACGTTGACAAGACGTATATTAAAGATGGTGAAGATCTAATAGTTAGGGTTTATGATCCATTTGAAACATACGTTGAATTCTTTGTTGATGGTGTTTCCCAGATTGCCGAATATGAAGCCAATGGTTGGTGGAAGAAAAATCTAACACCATTTGTTATTGTAAACCAAGACATTGAGGTCACTTACCTTACAGAAACAAAAATAGTTAAAGGTTACGCTTTAACGGCAAACTTCGATACAGAATCAGATGAGTATTGTTCGCTGTATGAGATTGAGTTTGAGAACTCTTCTTTTGGTGATAACGCAACGTATGTTTGGGATTTCGGTGATGGTAATACATCTTATGAAAAAGAACCAAAACACACATATCTTGTTTCTGGGGCTCACAATGAATTATATGACGTTAAATTAAAAATTATGGATGACGAAGACAACTCTGTTATAAAAACAAAAACCCTTACTATTAAAGGATCAACCAGTTATGATTGCTTTAGTATAGATTACCTAAATTTCTATGTTAAAGAGGACGGAACACTGGTATTTAGTAATGAATACGATAACATCAAATTACAGTTGTTTACAATGGAAGGTAGATTGGTAT
>Ga0098058_1000704_pt1 | contig 10950 bp, 8 predicted proteins | sample 19_taG_FD_75061 | JGI IMG/M metagenome (GOLD analysis project Ga0098058, IMG submission 75061) | Marine viral communities from the Subarctic Pacific Ocean - 19_ETSP_OMZ_AT15317 metaG | ecosystem: Environmental > Aquatic > Marine > Oceanic | place: Pacific Ocean | collected 2015-01-19 | reverse complement strand
TAGCCGCCGGGATTAGCTGCTCTGGAATATCAATATTGCTTCCAATATTAGATTTTGTATTAGGCTTAGCATAATAATAAACAGTCAGTGTCTTTCCAGTGTCAGTATTCTTATTAAAAACAATCTTTTTATTTCTTAAAACCCAAGTACCGCCAGAAGCATAAGAAACAGCATAAGAAGAACCATCCACTGCTATTGTAAAGGTATTAGTCCCCGTGTCTGTAACTGCAAATCTTTTACTGTTTATCTCAGATAAATCACTAGTAGACGACCTTAATCCAACAATTCCCTCAATAAATACAAAATCACCAGTGCTAAGAGGGTGAGACGAAGATGTAAGCGCTATTGGATTTGCGCTTGTTCCTGCTGTAATTGTACCAGACTGAGAATTGTCATCACGAATATAAAACCCAATTTCAGACACATCATCATCAGCTGTGTTAACATTAATCCTAGACTCAGATACAAATGGAACTATAGAAGTATCATACTCTACTTTATAAATCTGATTTGACACATTTTCTTTAGTAAAAAGATAATTCTTTGTTTTTGTAGTAGTGAACGCCTCTGAGTCTTGTTTTTTAGCAACCCTTAGTCCAATCTCTTGAACCTTACTATCAAAGAACTGAGCTTTTAAGGGCTCAGTTGTGGGGAAAGCAAGGGCTGCCTTGACCAAACCCGCATCAATTATTTCATAAGCTTCTTGGTATCGCATCTCCCATAGTCCTTTAGGTTCAGAGGAGCCGCCCCAAAAAGGGGCGGCTCATAAACCATCTGATTGTTACGTTAGGATAACTTCAGAACCGCGCTTTATGCAGTGAGCTTCATAATGGCGTGAGTCTGCTCGTTCCGGATTTCCGGGCCGGCTTCCATCAGCCATTCATCAGTTCTACCGTCACTACCGTCTTGCACAATGTCAGGACGCAGCTTCATGTCACGACCGTTAAGCGGACGCCACTCGAAGTTGCCGAAGTCAATAGCGATTGCGTAGTTTTCCAACGAGCCGTTGAGGTAGGGGTGAGGAATAAACTCACACTCTCCCACCGGGCCGTAGTATTTGGTAACTCTGAGACCTGCTGTCTCTGAGGAACCCATCTCCGCATTTAACGCTGTTGAACTGTCCCCTCTTGCCATTGACACTAGCTTCTTCATCCATTTGTTGGATGCGAACACTGTCTTTTTCATAGTGCCGGAGACCATATCGTGAAATATTTTCTCCAGTATACTATCAAAGGCATCGAGGTCGCCACTAGAATAGTCTATTTGCATATCAGTGTTATCAAACCCATCAAAGGATTGGACAGCACCAGCAGCTTTACCAACTCCAAAGCCAGCAAACGTGCGCTGAGGATTCTCAGCGGTTGCATCAAGGGAAATGTCGCCATTTGTGAGCAAAGCCCACTCTACGTCTCCCTTAATTTTAGCAAGTTTCCTTGCTTGTAGCCTTGAAAGCTCTGCGCCGCCATAATGCTTAGAGGCTTGTGCAGTACCAGTGATGGTATAGGGCTCACGGAAAATCTGCGTGCAGTTTTTCAACCGCCTGACTCTCTTGCGTGATTCCTTGCCAACACCGGCGCCTTCTGCGTGCCCGCCGAGGCTTGAAACAGTGAAAACGTCATTGTTCGTTAAGTTAGTCTGCGTAGCCGCATGACCAAATACACCGCTAAGACTGCCAGTCTGAGCAATGCCAGCGAAGTCGAGCGTAAGCGTACCAGACGTACCTGTCAGGATTTCTGTTCCTGCACCTGTCTGGTCATACGTGTAACTAGCGCCGGAAATAGTGTCAAACCCAACGAACTGAACGCATTTATCCGTTGCAGACGCGTGGTCAACATTCTTTCCAACAGCGATACACATATAAGCTACCATGCTCGCCAATCCAACATTGCCTCCACTAACAGAGGCGTTGTATACCCCACCGACTTCAAACATTTCCATTTGGGCTTGGCGATTAAGAAACACAACACAACTGGCGTTATTAACACCAGAAGTTGCTGAGTTACCTAGAGTGCCAGAGCCAAAAACTATAGAAATGCTCTTTTTGAGCATATACTCATCTTCCATCCACTCATAAATGGGGACGGGAGATACGCGAGTAGACGCTCTTCCACCGACAGTGAGGATAGGAGTGACGCTTGGATTGTAGTAATGTATCTTCTTTCCAAGCTCAAGAACCTGACGTTGTGTAGCATCAGTGAACTGTGTTGCGGTACCTGTACCGTAGTTTACAGCCATTGTTATTTATCTCCGTCTATTTGGAATGTTCCATAATACCTCCCCAAAATTCTTCCATGTTCTTGTCTGCAGCTGGCTTGGGTTGTGGCACCGAGCCGCTTATGGCGGCAGCGGACACTACTCTTTCCACCTGCGGGACTTTCCCCGGTTCGTTTTGGGGCGGTTCTGCCGAGCCCTCTTTTGACTCAGCAGACTCTCTATCTGTTAAGAGACGCCACGTACGCACAAGGTTTTTGGTGGTTGCTTTTGTAGGGTCTTGCATAAATTGCTTGTAAGACTCAATGTCTTCAGCGCTAAGACCCTCATCTTGAAGTTCTTGTTCAGCCGATTTTTTGTTCTCGGTATTAGCAATCGCGTCCAGCGCCCTTCTGGCGCCGCGCTCTTCTCTAAAATCGAGAGTTTTATTAAACCACTCACTTGAAGAAGTGCCCGGTGTAAAAACATCAAGCACATCAAAATCATCAGGCTGCTCAGGAGACTGTAAAGAATCCTTCTCTTTAGCCACAACCTGTTGAATTGCTTCCACCGCTTCCGGTGTTTCTTTCAAATAAGTGTCCAGCTCTTGCAAGGGCTTGAAGTTGTCGCGTTCTTGTTCAAAAGAAGCTCTATCCTTATCTCTAAGGCTTTGCATCTCTTTATAAGATTTTGCGAGGTTTTCTTTGCCCTCATCATTGTCTTTGAACTTTCCTTCAATCAACCACCGTGCTTCTTCTTCAACGGTAGGTGGTTCTTCTGAAGTTTTCACCTCTGGTTGAGGTTCAGATGCCGGCTCATCTGAGGGCTCTGATTCTTCCGGAGATTCCGGCTCTATATCAGGCTCCTTTTCAGCAGGCTCTTGTTGTTCCTCTGGAGGGCCTTCCATTTGAGCGTTAAAATCATCTAACGCCCCCATGAGGGTTTCTCCACCTTCTGGTTCAGCTTCTTTTGTCTCTTTTTCGTCGCTCATTGTTCGGTGCTCCTGTCCTTATGAGTTATTCCGTCATGCGGAAGCTCGGTTTTCTGAGTTAACCGTATTCATCAAGGTGTCAATATCCTGCGCCGCTTGGCGCGTTTTATCTCTTTGCCTTGACTCTTCAAGTTTCGCATTAGCCTTAACATTGTTAATCGCCTGAGCTACTGGCTTGGTGGCTTCTGCTATTTCTGCACGCATATTCGCGTGGAAAACTTCTCTTTCTCGTGTTTGCAGGTCTCCGCTCAACTTCTTCACCTGTTCTCCAAGTTGTTGAACCTGTTGTGACAGCTGAGCGATTTCACCATGGCGCTGAACAAGACCAATCTTGTCAACATCGCCCTGAAGGTTCATAATCACTTCAGTCCTGTCATAAATACCTGCGTTCATGAGAGCTAAATCTTTTTGTAGTTCAGCCATTGGTGCTTTAGCGCGTGTAGAGCCAATAACCACTCTAACGTCCATGTCAGCTGAAATCATATCGTACATTCTTTGCACCGAACCAGACTTGTCTTTCACAAGCTGGTTCATAGTTACATTTTGCTGTTCACCCTGTTCGTTAACCAGTCGTATCACCCTTTGTTGATTATACACAAAAGGAATCCACTCTTTAACAACTCGTCCCGCTTGTGTTAGCATATCAAACAGCGGCATTATCTTCCAATTCTGTTTTCTGGCAACAGCCTCATCAACCAGCTGTGCCTCACCCACTGTTCCCGGTGATTCTGCAGCATAGCCCTGTAGATACTTATAAGCCCCAAAAACCTGTTCGATGTCAAGCTCATATCTAGATTTTTCATTGTAAAGCTGTGAGCTGACCGCTGGAGGTGAGAACTCTTTAATTTTACCTTGCGCCAAAGCTCCGGGGTTAGCACGAACAATAGCATTTGGGACAGCCCACTTCGCCAGCTCGTTGGGGTCAATAGCACCGTCTTCTACAACCAGTTTGAAGTTTGACGTTGCTGTGGTGTGAGCAATAAGAAGAGCCTCTGTCCTGTTTAGCATTCTTTGTGGGCTTTTAGCATGTCTCACATCCCCAGAAGGATATGGTGTCCCAGAGTGCTCGTTGCAAGATGGGATAATTGGGTATCTTGTAATGGGTAGCACATTGTCGTACCCCATTTTATCTCCAAACACACAAGACTCCCTCACGCGCGTCTCGTAAGATAGTGTTTCTTGGATAACACCGTCTTTGAGAAACTCGTCATATTGTGGGTCTTTTGTGAGCTCTATATATCCTTCTCGGTCAAATATTTGCGTATTACCGGTTAATGTCTCCGTTATCACGGCTATAGGTACGCTTACCTTTGTCCACCTTATGTATTTTCTTATTTTAGGCTGATGGTCTTCCGGCATGTCTGCTCTAGTAAGAACTTGGTCTCTAGCGTATTTGTCAGAGCCGGTTTCTGATAACAGATAATCTTCTTCAGCGTCCTCAATTAAATCCGCGTACTGTGGGAAGGCTTCCTGCAGGTGGTGCTTTGTGTGGAGGTCGGAATATATAATCGAGGACGCATCAGAAAAGTCTGGCAACGCTGAGTTGGGGTCTCCCAACACAGCTTCTGGTCGGATATATTTTAACCGGAGAGCACCAAGTCCGTTGTCGGCGTGCCAATCCGGATATACATATAGATATGATAACCCCTTGATAATAAAGGACTTAGCACAGTTCCTAAACTGGACATCGCCCTTTGAATCATACCAAATTTTATCAAAAAGAGCATTGTAGACGTATGCTAACTCATTGTCCAGCTTCCCCACTGGGCTGATGTCCCACTCTGGGGAACTAGCAGCAACATTTGACAAAACCTGTTCAACGGCTGGTCTAATCTTGTTGTTAGACTCTGGGGGCTGCCCAACAGAGACAAGATACTCTTTTTGCTTTTCGGTAAGCTGGTTGCCTAAATAAAAGGCTTCATCCTCAGCCATCTGATAAAGGTGGTCAGCGGAAGACGAGTTATACAAAACGTATTCATTCCGTACGTCGCCAGCGTCTAAGCTGGGTAATTGTAGTTGTTTTGGATTTATTCTTTTTGCCATAAAAAAAGCCATTCTTCCGCCTTACGACGAAAAAAATGGCATTTGAAGTGTCGCCTATGTCCTAAATGATATTAGTCCAGAGGAATTTTCTCCTGCTTAATTATCTTCTTGACAAAACCCTGAACAAAGTGCAAGGTTATCGAACCGGTAAATCTTTTTTCGGCATAATCACGCAGTATGTCCAAGATACGTCCTAAAATGCTCTAAGTTCCTGTTAATCTTACAATTATATTGACGACAAAATCAAGCATAAATTAATTGTCCTGTTTGCCAGTCTGAGCCTACCAAAGGAGAGGGCTCTTCCCACTCACCTTTTTCGTTTCGTTCTAGCTCTGGTGCCCACATATCGTCGGTTGCCCACCGAAGAGCATCCAAAGTATCTTTCTTGTGTTTTCCAATCTCCGTAAAAGAGAGCAGCTCCTGCTCCAGCTCGTATTGCTTCTCTCTTAGGTATATTGCCTTAGATGCGAACATTGGTTGCATTTGTTTAATTCTATAATATTTGGTTTTAATAGCTTTTTTAGGGTTGATGTTAAGAAACCGACCAGACTCCTTGGACTTTCTAATGATATAGTCCGAAAGCATAACATGGCCTGTTTCCTCTATATTAATACATCTGGGGTGATACTCGTCAGCGAGCTCGAAAATCTTATCGGCGCCGTCCATGGGTGTGACCTGTCCTCTGAAATAATCCACAACATATATATTATGCTTGTTGTCAACCGCTACAACCATAATAACCGTGTAATCTGCTTTCACGTTTTCTGATGATGCTGGGTCAACCCCAATGAACACATTAACCGGGAACCGCGTTTTCTCTCCCTTGTCATTTTTCACCAAGAACGACTGCCCTGACTCCCACGCATAAAAACCATTCCAATATTGAATGTCGGACTTCTTGAACACTCTGAACGAATCGTCCATGGGGATGTTTTGATATTCTTGATAGAAATAAGCAACGTCTCCCTCAGAAATTAGCCGGTCTCTTTCTCTAGATAACCAACTATGTGGTCTTCTGTCGGGCCATAGCACCTGCGTCTCGCCCTTTTTGTTTAGCACCTCTTTGCCACTAGCGATAAACTCTCCTTCTTTTCTGTCTTGGAGGATTGCCTGATAGAACATGTTCTGCCATCCGCCTGCTTTTTTCGTTCCGTCCCTGTGGTATGCCTTAGAACCGGCTGTTCTGTTCAAGTATGACTCTTCGTCGACAATGGTGCCGATATTGATTAGTCGAGCAGAGTCTGAACCCGGTATAACCGCGGCGTTTAGCCAGCGTCGAAACTTATCTCTCTGTCCGGTGGTAAGAGTGTTGGCTTCTCCCTCTCCATCGTCAATAATGGTCAGTGTTGGTCTATATGCACCGTATTTCAAGCCACGAACCTTCTGTCCACTACCACGAACCAGCAGTTTGCAGGTAAATGAGGGTGTTCCGTCCGCTTTAAAGGCTCCTATGATTTCTTTTTCCTCTTTTCCCCAAATTTCTCCCTTTCTGTCTCCAAAAAATATTCTCAATTTTTCATTGTGCTCAATTTCGTTCCCGATTGCCTCAAGATTGTACTTTGACTGTGTTTCAGACTCCGATATAAGCAAAACAAACTTCTCCGCACCGAACAAAATCTGGTGCAACGGGTAAACAAGGTTAATAAGCGTGCTTTTCCCGTGACCACGTGGTGCAGCCACCGCAAGCTTGTCGCCCTTTTTAAGATTGTTCAGGGCGTCAACAATTTCCCGGTGAAAATCAGGTGTCTTGGAGCGAATGTGGTAATTCATGGGCTGAGTGTTATCGCCCAATATGAATTTCGCGAAAAAAATGGGGTCAATCGCCATCCTCCTAAGCAAAACATTTTTCTCTTTGTTTGTAAAGCCCATTAAGCAACTCCCGTCTGACCCGCAGAATCCTGTAACGCGGTGTTAAGAATCCTGAGAGTATCAATCTCTTCCAGCATGTTTCTTACCAAGTCAGCAACCTCCCCGTCGAGGTAGTAAGTGTTCCCATCCAAAATAATGAGCCCCCTTCTTTGCTCATCCAATTCAACTATAAACTCATTTTTTGGAATTTCGAGCTTTGACATTCTCCTCTGCCTCTTTTATCAACATAGAGCCCTGCCGGCTGGAGAACAATTTTTTTGCCTCGGCGAGCATTTTCCTGTCGTCCTCGCTTTTGTGAAGCATAAGTACTGTCTGTGTTTCCTCTTGGTGTTGTTTGTCGTTATGTCCACGCAGGTCACTTACCTTGTTCAAGGCATTCAGCCGGACACTGTGGGGCACGTCCCCGTCTTCTACAAATTGTCGGTACTTTAGAGCAACATATTCGTCGTCTATCCCTATATCGTCAAACTGCTCTTTCATTAATTTACTCATGTATTCCTTTGCGAATTTTTTCTTGAGGATGCTATAACCCCTCTGAAGGGCTTGGTTCTCATTGTTATCGCTGTAAGCCATTTTGTAGGCGGTAATGATGCTCTCTGAGTCCCAGAGGATTTTTCCTTTATAGTTTGTCGGTTCACCCACTTTTGTAAGGTAGTCAAGAAATATCTTTTGAAGAGTAGTGGGTCTCGTATTTTTAACCGGATTGTAGGACGCATCTTTGCGCCTGTCTTTTGCGTAGTTTTTTGTTTTATAGGCATAGATGTGTTTCTTGGTTATGGTTGTATCGCCATACCCAGTCCTAATAAAAATAAGAGGCTTAACACGATTACCCGTCCAAACCTTTCTGTCCCTGACTTTAAGCACCTTGTCATCAGAAGTGAGTATCCAATCGCCAATATCTGCATTTCGCCAGTCAGCCCTAAAATCTACTTTTTTGTTAATCGCGTCTTGTTTCTCATATACCTCAAACTTCCTGCCGTGACATGTAACAAGCATTGCTAAAACTTAACTGTAAAATAATTTTGAGTCAAGATGTATCCTGACATGACTTTTTTACGGTTTTTGCGTGTTTTTGTTTCTTTCTTTATTCTTCTCTTTTCTTACTATACCTAAACCTATACCTATATATAGTACCGTTTAGGTAACCGTTAGGTAAACCGTTTGCTAAACCGTTTAGGTAACCGTTTCGGTAACCGTTTCCAAACCTAGTATAATCATGCGTATTCGTTTCTAACATATCTAAACTGGGCTAAAACTGTGTAGAAAATGGGTGTTTGGCTCTCCCCTGCGACCCACCCCCCATGTCGGCTCGGGTCGGCTCCCTCATCCCGTTGAGTGCGAAAGGTGCACCAGTTGACCCCCTCACAGCGCCGTCGAAACCACTCGAAGTCACCGGCGCTAACTGTCTATATTAATGTACTTAACACATGTGACAAGGTAATAACTTGTTCAAAACAAGGTAATAACTTGTTCTTACCTTGTTCTCTCCTTATATTGGGGTAGCGCTCGAGGGTAGAGCGTGACAAGGTAAAAACAAGGTAAAAACAAGTTAATAACAAGGAGTTAATCATGAGACTACTACAGAACAAACCTAATGTCGTGACACTAGCCAATGGTGGATTCGTCTACTGTTTTAGTTATACTACATTAGTAGCTATCGCTCGCTGTGGTGAGGTGCTAACAACTGACCAGTATCATTCTAATACTACTTCGAGACACATCAATCAGTTTGTCGACGAGTACGTTGGTCGTGATGAGCACAGAACGCCAGTGAGCCCGGCACAATTAATGTCAATTTCTGACCGTAGCCGGGAAGATAGAGAGGAAGTCTTTTTCCTCTTAGTGAAGGCATACAGCAACGGTAATAATACACCACAACAGAAAAGGAGCAAATAACCATGGGAATCAAGTCGAAGACACATCACATAACAGAAGAGTTCAATGGAAAAGAACCGGGACGTACTCCGCTCGAGTGGAGTGACGAGGAATGTAGACGGTTTCTCGAGACTCTTCCAGTTAGAGGCAAGGAAGGTCTGGCTCGAGGGTTCAACAGCGAGTTTTCCGGAAAGTCCGGAGAGCGTGCTAAAATGAGCAAGGGCGAGTTAGTCGACTCTATCCTTCGTCTCAACAAACGCTATGGAACGACCATGTCTCAAGAGATAATAGATAGATACCTTAGAGAGCACGGTGACGAGGACGAGAGCCCCGAGAATAAAGATAGAGACGGAGAGAACGGTGAGTCTGAAGAGGACGACCCTCATGGCGCCGGGGACTGGGACGAGACACCTTCAGAGGACGAGGACTCTGAGGAGCCTTCAGAGGACGGCTCTGAGGATTCACCCGAAGGTGGTGCTAAAGAGGGAACACCTAAAGAGGGAACACCAAATGAAGGTAGCGAGGACGGCTCTGAGGACGGTGAGTGGAATCAAAAACAGGACATGGAGAACGACAGACCACCGTCATACGTACCGAGTGAGGATACAACAGATGCTCAGTATGTGACGACTACTGGAGCCGTGAGCCTACAGCAACTGAGACATGACTCTGAGGTGACCTACCTTGGTGAGCACGTCAACGAACGCTCTCAGTATGTGGACAAGGCTCTCTATCAGCAAAACCAACACGAGAAGGCTCTCACAAAAGAGGTTACAAACCTCACAAAGTACGTGAAACATCTCGAGACACAAATCACCGAAGGTGGTGCCGAGATTGTTATTGAGGCTCCCGGTGGTGGTGAGGCTAAGAGGATAGAATCACATACTCACCCTCAGTTCAAGAAGGTGCTAAAGGAAGTGCGAGCCCTCAAACAAGTATGGTTATGTGGCCCGGCAGGTACTGGTAAAAGTACCATGTGTCGACACGTAGCCGAGGCGCTAGAATTACCCTTCGGTGATATTAGCTGTAGCGCCGGGATGAGTGAGGCTCACATTCTCGGACGGATGAGTATCGACGGAAGTTACCTCGAGGCTCAGTTCGTGAATATCTACGAGAACGGTGGTGTGTTCCTCTTCGATGAGGTGGACAACGCTGATGCCAACGTCATGACGGTGCTAAATAGTGCACTGGCTAACGGGCACCTCTCGCTACCCAACAGGATAGACAAACCGCTTGCTGACCGTCACCCGGACTGTCATATAATCTGTGCCTCGAATACATGGGGCAAAGGTTACGAGGGTGGACAAGATGCAATCTACGTGAGAGAGATGCTCGACGGAGCCTTCAGAGATAGGTTCGTATGTGCTAAAACCTTCATCGACTATGACAAGAGGTTTGAGCGCAAGGTGACCAAGGAAGTGCCCGAGTTAGGAAAGTTCCTGTGGGAGTTGAGGAAGAGAGTGCACAGAGAAAGACTGGAGTACGTTATTAGCACCCGGTCATTTGAGCAAGGCGCTACCCTCATGATGCACGAGGACTATTCCCTCAAGGACGTGAGTGAGAACATCACCATCGACTGGACTAAGGAAGAAAAAGCCAAGGTTGAATTGGTGGAGTTAGTGAGAGACTCTGAAGGTACGGTGCAATCATGAGTAGGCTTAGAATAGGACATTCAGAGATAAGCGACGAGCTGTATAACCGCCCGTACCTTCATGCACTGGAGTTTGACAGTGGTTACGACCTATGCCAGTTCTTACAAAACGGAGACGGCAAGGAGAGCCTAGCCGGGACTCGTGAAGAGTACCGTGGACAGCGTAAATGGGCGTTCGGTAGCTTGGAGTCTGAGAAGGCAACGCTCGAGCAAATCAGCCAAGGCAAGGTGTCCTCTAAGCGCTACCAGTCTGAACTCACGAAGATAAAGAAAGAACTCAGTGTCGAATGTGCTGAACAGTTCTCCGGAGAGGCGAAATCAGCTAAGCGCC
>Ga0098058_1000703_pt1 | contig 10967 bp, 1 predicted proteins | sample 19_taG_FD_75061 | JGI IMG/M metagenome (GOLD analysis project Ga0098058, IMG submission 75061) | Marine viral communities from the Subarctic Pacific Ocean - 19_ETSP_OMZ_AT15317 metaG | ecosystem: Environmental > Aquatic > Marine > Oceanic | place: Pacific Ocean | collected 2015-01-19 | reverse complement strand
GAAAGAGCAGCAGCTTCAGGTCATCGCCCATCCACAGAACCAGCGACCGGGGAAAAGCTCCAGCAAAGGTTAAGTCTTTTTGAGGAAATGAAAGCCGCCCGGGAATCCGGGAAGGATGTTCAGGGTTTCAGGGATCGCGCCACGGGCCTTGGAGTTACTGCTAAAGGTTTTGAAAGTGCAGTAGGTAAGCTTCCCGCGTTGCAGACGCCCGGAGCGGGTCCGTCTCCTACAACTCCTCCTGCTACAACTCCTAAAACGGCTGCACCTGCCCCTACAACAGGTGGGCTTGGATTTGGGGATCTCGGAACGGCTACAAATCCTCCTGCAACGACTGCTCCTGCAACGACTGCACCTGCAACGACTGCACCTGCAACGACTGCCCCCGGGACAAATGAAAGAGTGGGCAGAATTAGTGGTCTCCCGGCACCGTTGGCAACGAGCATATCAAAAGAATACCACGATATTTCAAGCAGGATGCAGAGACTCCTTCAAACACCGGGGGGCAAGGATTTGGCTGAAGACCCTGAAGCTGTTAAATCATTGGAGCAAAGATTGCGTAGGAGAACTAATATAAGTGTCCGGGATCGTCTTCTTGACGGTGAAGAAATAGACCCCCTTTCCAGAGAAGGGATGCTGTTGGAGGAGCATTACCGCGAATTCCCTTTAGATACCACCGATCCCCGCGAGGTGTTGACAAGATTGAAGGACAAACGTAACCGGGAAAAATATGCCCCCGCAGCCGAAAAACCAGCTATGTCTCCTAAAGAACTAGACAAGTTGATAAAAGGCGTAAGGGGAGTAAGCGACGTAATGCGTTACCAACAAAGTGGTCAGCCCAATAAGGGATCACTTGGTGCAAACCTATCCGTGTTAAAATAACGTGGGGTAAAAGAGTGTAGATAAATGGCTAATAACTATCAAACTGGGCGTGCGCCAATAGATGAATCCTTTGGTTTGCCAGAAGGATCTTTTGCTCCTACCTCCCGCCCTTCCGGTGGGTTGAGTTACGATGCAGACATAGCGCCCTTGGAGAAGAATTTCTTCAAAGATGTTGAGGGTTCATCTTTATCGAATGCCCAAAAGAACGCACTGGTTTTTGGGATGGCAGACAACATGGAAAAGATCCGAAGCATGCGCCAGAAATCCGAGATGCAGGAACAGCAAATGCGCTTACGTGCTTTGCAGTATCGTTCAACACTGGCGTCAATGGATGAAGAACGTAAGAAAAAGCAGACGGATTATAAAATAATCCACGAACAACTCCCACAGGCTACCGCAGAGTTGGATTCCTTCATTGATGATCCAGCTATGGACAACAACCAAAAGAAGGAAGCTATTGCCCGTTGGGGGATTAAGAACGCCCCACTTCTTTCCAAGTCCCCGGGTGCAAGATACGCCCACCAGTCAGCCCAAGACTGGGTTTCCGCTAATGACACGAAGAAAGACCCAGCAGCATTTGCAGCTAAAATAGCCCAGCTTGGACTTGATCCGTATAGCCCTGAAGTAGCTAAGATGCCCGGTGCCACTCCGTTAGGTCTGCAACTGGCGCAACAAGCGCATGAAAGGAAAACGAAAGAAGCGGAAGTCGCAGTAAGAGCTACACAGGCAGAAAAAATTAGAACTAGCAGAGGCGTAAAGGTAGACAAGCGTGTGACCAGTTGGGTTACCACAAAACGTGAACCTAGCTCAAAGCTTAAATTAGAAGCCGGTCGCCCTCCCCTCCTAGACTCTGATGGGTATGTTTACGAAAGAAAAGACGGGGAAACTCTAACTAACCGTTTAGGTCATATTTCTGATTTGTCAGATAAGGACATGCGAGCAATGGAAGGTATCCTTAGCATGTCAGCAACTGGTGAAGAAACGGATAGCAAGAAAGATATTGAAAGCGATTTTGCTAATTTGGATGATGTAGCTCTCCTCAATAAATATGGGACCATCCATAAAAACAAAGCTAAGGTTGATCTAGCGGACAAAATCGCAAGACGCATTGCCGATACTCGGGCGGGGGTTGGAACTGGAATAACAGGAACCACGCATGCTTTTCTGGTAGATGAGGAAGAGGAAGAGATGAGCCAAATAGAGGCTTTAATGAAACAGAATGAAGAACTCAGGGCACAGCTTGCTGCAGCAGGGCAGTAATTCCGTAACAGATTTAGGACTAAACCTTTTAATATAAACCTCCGCTATGCCGGATCTCATACCATACTCCGCGTGGGGAAAACCCAGCGACGATAAAGTTCAAAACCTTCGTGACTATGCGGACTATGTCCGTGAGGAGCATTTCAAGGAAGGTTCACTCCTAGCTTACGAGCAGGACATCATAGCTGGCATTAAGGGCCGCGCCGTCAAGGACGGTCTTATTGACCCGCGAGCACCTGAAGATGATGAGAACAACGCCGAGGTAATTGATCGTTTGTTTGGTCAGCAACAAGATTCACAGGACGCCGATCTTGAATACTTAAAGGATTATTATACAGCCCCGGAAGATTCAACACTCCCGTATGCTGAACGGACGCCCCGAAGCACATCCCGGGCAGACGCAATTCGGCGTTACCAAGCCCGTAAGCGTGTCGGTAACGAGGAGTTCATAGCCCAGAGTCTTGAGGAGATTACTCCTTTTGCGACCAAAGAGAATGTCCGTGATGCACGCAGGGCTGCTGCCCAACGCGGGGATGTCCCCTTTATTGCTATTGAGGACGAAGATGATAATGGGGAAACTTTCCGTTACATTTATTCTGCTCCTGACGTTGACGCCCCCACCCGTGAGGAACTTCCAATTCTTCTATCCAAGCTTAGAAATGAAGGCGCAGTTCAGGCTTCTGATCTGTTACGTCTTGAATTTGAATTTGGGTCCGACCCGGGGGCAACTGAGCCTAGATTTAAAGCCCAGCGTGGAAGGAATATCCATAACCAAGTAGGTTCAGTCCTTGAAAATGATAAAGAATTCACTGCTTTGCTTAGTCGCATAGTAGAAAATGAGTCAGATAGAAGGTCAATTGAAAATAACTCCAGTTTCCGGCAGCTCGCCGGGGGGGCTTTTAGGGCGGCAGTTGGTGGCTTTGCGGTATCAGCACAATCCGTTGTTAGTGCTGCCATGACTGCGGTTGGACCCGGTGCCCGGGGGGAAGGTTTTAAATGGGGCAAAAACCTAAAAAGAGACCTTTCCAATCTGGAAGCAGGGGAAACTCTTCATGGGAACAGGTGGAAACTAATTGAGAAGTTGTCAAAGTCACCACTTGGTGAAGAATTTTCTGAAAATGAACTAAACACTTATCTTGATGATTTTGTCAAGATGAACATGGCTCCTAAGTTTGACGGCGACGAACCTAGTAGAAACTTCCTTAGACTTTCCGATGGGTCATTGCGTGCCCATGAATCTTTACTGGGGAACCCCGCTCTCCATGATGAACAGGTTGATTCACTTGAAATTGGCAGTAATCAAAAGAAGGCTTTAAAAGCACACCGCAGGATGAGGCTTGCCGCCACGGCACCCAGCCTGCGGAAAAGAATCATTAAAGTGTTTGGTTCCAAAGTGGTTGACCAGCTTAATGAAATCAAAGCAGCCGGGGGGAGTGATTCTGACTTCATTGAATCTTTCCTCAGTGACGAGGATAATTTCAGCGAGTTTAAGAACTCATGGACGCTTATTGGCACTTCTTGGGGCCTTGCGCCTTTTGAAGGGCTTGCAGGATTAGAACAAATGGGTTTCCAACTAACTGAAGAGGTGGGCAAAACTGCTGACCACTACGGTGAAGCGTGGGGTTCTGAAACACTTGAAGTAATAGGAGAAGAAACGCAATCCCTTTCACAAGCGGGGGTGCGCGGAGCTTCGTCATTTGTTTATGGCATCCAGAACTTTAAAGGAAAGTTCCGGGAACGGGCGGAACTCTTTGGCAAGGAAATTGGACCCTTAACGGACATTGCCGCTGTTGTTCCACAGGTGGTAGTGGATCTCTTGGCTACCAAGGGGATAATGTCTGCTGGGAAAGCGGCTGGGAAGGGTCTTGCATCGGCAGCGGCCAAGACAGCCCAGAAGACAAAATTAAACCGTTTGGCGTCAACTGTGTTAGCAGGAAAGTTATCCACGAAATCCAAGGCATGGCTTGGTGGCAACAGCGGGACTGCAAAGTTCAGCAAAGGAGTTGGGGGGTTTGCCGACGATATGCTCAAGCAGACTATCCCGCTTTCCATTCCTGCTTACGCCCGGTCTTACAGTGCTACTTATGCAAGCATTTACAACCAGCTTCCAGATGACATGTCACATGAAGAGAAGCACAGTCACGCTAATGGGTTTGCTGCTTTGTCAGGTTTGAATACTGCTGCCATCATGTTCGCTTTTGCCAAGCTTGGCGCAGCGGGTGTTGAGAAACTTATTATGCGTGGGTTTTCATGGAAGCAAATGAAGCTTCTTTATGACGATGCACTGAACGCGGGGAAAGTTTCAACTGATGCTGCTTTTGCAAACGCAGTTGGGGACTCTTACAAAGCCGCGCACAGGCATATTTGGGTAAAGGCACTGAAGCATCCCTTGGGGGAGTGGGCCGAAGAATCCTTGGATGAAATGGGACAGGGTCTTATTGAGGCAGCAGCTCTGGATAAGGACGTTTCATTGTATCAACTTTCACAACAGGTGTGGCACGCCGGTCTTATTGGTGCCCCTCTTGGTCTTGCTGGAACAGCTAAGACAATGGGATTTAAAAGCACTCTTGAAGGGACTTCCATCATTGAGCAGGTAAAGGCGCAGAATGAATTTTACAGTGGTATTGCTTCACGACTCACCACCGCTGAAAGCCCCCAGACTGCGGCTACTATTCGTAGACTGATTGAACAGAATAACAGGAGAGCTTCAGCGGAGGAAGAGATCGTCCTACCCACCCCGAACCGTGTTGAACCGGGGGAGGTGGAACCCGATGGGCAAATCAGGTTTGATTTGGGTGACGTTAAGGGAACACGCACTGGTGCTCCTTTGGTAAGGGTTGACCAGCGTGGTCAGGAACTTCCATTAGGAGACCCCCGCAGAGCACCGGAGGTGGACCCCGCTCAACTTACTTTCGACTTTGATGGTCCGCCCCCAAACATTGATCCTGCTACGGGGGAACCCTTAGCTCAACCACTTCTCTTGGGGGAAGCGGATGATCCTGCACAAGCAAGGTTTGATTTTAGAGACCCCGAAGAGGTGGGGGCAGTGGCAGAAGAAGCTACTCCCGGAGAAGAACCTTTCAGGACACGGGCACCGGAAAGTGAAGCTACAGACCCCCTCCTGCCCGGGTTTGACTTGGACCGGGAACAGGCTGATCTGGATTTTGAGGGAGCTGATGCAACCACTCCTGCCCCCGCCCGGTCCCCTGAACCGGAGTCAATCCGTGAGCTTGTGGGACGCCGCGCCAATTACGGTGAATACAGTGGTGTTGTCCAAATTGACCCCACTACCGGGGAAGCAGTTCTGGTTCTGCATGAGCCCACGGAATCCGGTGCGACGGAAGTTGTTCTGGGAAGCCCGAACAATCCCCCTACCGGGATTAAGACACAAAACAGATTAGCCACATTAGCCAAGGACACGAATGGTTTCCCAGCGGGAACCCCCATTGTTCGTGTTGGTAAAAGCCGATACGCCCTCCCCAGTTTACCAAACATTGAAGCAATCCTTGATGCTGACGGGAACCCCGTTGGTATTATGATAAGGGGAGCCCGGAGAATTGAGGGTGGAAAAGCGGACATTGAAATCCGTGTTAAGGAAAAGGCACTGGAAGTTCTGCGCTACTACGGCATCGACTTTGGTGGACTGGCACCCTCGAAAGATGGTGACCCTTCCATTGAAGAGATTCAGGATACACTGAACCTGAACCCGGATGCAGATACAGGGGAACAGGTTGAGGCGCTAATTCCCGATGTCATTAAGCCCACGCTTGATGAGGCTCTGGATATTCTTGAAGGAGAAATTGAGGTCGATGGGGAGGTTTACAACATCCTCGATGCGATTGACCTTATTCAAAGTGGGAACCTATCTGATAAGGCATACGTCAAAAAGATCGCGGAACTCCCAATGGAGGTTCTTGATGCTGTCAGGTCACGCATAGAAAAAGCTTTTGATACCGTTGCTGAAGCCGAAGCAAACCCTCTTAGTGAGGGGCTCGCACAAACTTTAATTAAACTACACTCAAAATATGAAAGCAGAGAACGAGAATATCTCAAATACCACCAACGAAGAGTCGCCGCTGAAGCAGCAAGAGAACCTGATACCGGAGTCCCCGAACCTGATGCCGGAGGGGAACCCGATGCAGGAGTCCCTGAACCCGATGCAGGAATCAAACCCGTCCCGGTTAACCTTGAAGATCCTGTTTCTTCACCACTTACAAGTGCAGCAGCGGAAGTTGCTGACCCAGAGCTTGGATTAGAACTGGAGTTTGAAAACGCGCCCAAGACTGAAAAGGTCAAGGGGCCAGATGGCAAACCCCAGAGTCTTGAGGAGCTTGAGACCCTTGAGTTAAACCTTACTGGTATTGCCAACAATCCAGATAGGAAACCCGAGGAACGTGAAGCCGCGAGAATCGAACGGAGCAAGGCAACCCAAGCCAAGAGGAAGGCGCAAGATAAGGTTAAACAGAAGCAGGATGCTGCTGCGGCTAAACTGAATGAGCTTGAAAGGAAAAGTGTCCCCACACCTCCTTCAGATGAAAAGACAAGGAAGAAGGAAAACACCAAGCGCAAGGTTGATCAGATCAAGAGCAGGGGCAAAAAGAAAAAGGAGACTAAGAGTAAGTCCGTAAAGGTCACTGCTAAAATAGTTGAGCGTGTTCTGAATAACTTCAAAGAACACGGGGAGCTGTCTGAAGCCCTTGATGCCTCTGTTAGCAGCAAGCAACAGGATAAACAGCTTGAAGGAATTGTAGTCGGATTAGTTTCTGAAGCTACCAAGGTTCCTGAATCTGTTGTTAAAGCTATATTCAATCAAAGTGCTTACCGGGGTAAGAAAGCCGGGGGTGCTAAAAAGGTTATTGGCAAAACTTTCACAGGCGAGCCAGCTACCACCAAGGCGGACGGTAACGACGTTATCGAGATTGAGCGTCAAAGAGATAAGAAGGAAGACGCCGAAGCCGCTAAACAAGCAGAACTTTGGTCTGACTCAGAATCGGAGGTTCCCGATACTACTTTGGAAGAGGGTGGGGGGAGTGTTCAACCTTGGCAGTTACACCCCAACCCAATCCTAAGACCAAAGACCAAGGGCTTAAAAAGCTTTAAAGACGAACGCACAGCGAGAGCTGCTGTTGAACGAAGCCATAAGAAAGACCCAGACGAATACACTTACCTAAAAGAAGAGGACGGTAGGGTTGTAGCCGTATTATCAACGGAGTTAGTGCGGGTTGGATTAGCTATACCCAGAACCCCCAGAGAGATTGACGACATCGCCAAAGAGCTTGATTCCAATTATGAGGCTCTAAGAAACATGGAGAATGTCATGGGTGAGCACGTCCCGTTCGTGGAAACGGAGACCTTTGAGCTGATTAAAGCATCAAAAGGAAGTAGGGGCCAAGAAAGAGTTGGGGGGATCAAGTCAAAAGGAAAGAAGGGCACCGAACACTACAAAAGGAACAGCGCCGAATATGATGGTGCCAAAGATTTACCAACGCACATTACAACAGCGATATACAATCCCAAAGGGGAGATGCCGAGCACTGCTGCCGACCGTCTCCATAGGGAAAACATAATTGAGGAAGCCACTCCTGATGCTCTCTGGGCGCACATCAAACAACTAGATCAAGCCGATGTTGACCATAAGAATATGGTGAAAGAGAAGAAGGAGCTTGAAAAAGCAACAGCCGAAAAAGAAGCACAAAAAGAAAGCCCCCTTGTAGAAGAAGGGCTCACAGTAAAACGCTTTAAGGACGTCTTGGCGAAAGAAAGAGAGGCTGGGGAGTTTGAAGAACAAACAGGTAAGGATGAAGCGGCTAAAAAGAAAACAGCTAAGAATGCAGCTAAGAAGGCAGCTAAGAAAGCCGCAAAGAAAAGAGGTAGACCAAAAAAGGTCAAACTGAGTAGTGCGGAACTACAAACCGCTAAGTTAACCCGCAAGAAGGGTAAGGACTTTGAATTTGACGGAACTTGGGAATACAAATTTGAGGGGGACTCAAGGGTATTCAAGGTTTACCATGACAAAAACACCCGGTTTTGGAAAGACCCGAACGCTTCTGAACAAGAACGATTTAATTTCCAAGACGTTCTTGGTAGCAACACGACTGAACTGGAAGAGACTTTAAGGGCTAGGGCAGTTGTTGCCGCAGAGAGGGACGAGGAAACCCCGGGCGACGAATACAAGGATGATGAGTTCCGCAACGAAGCGGAGAAGGTATCGTTCTTGGAAGCTGTGAAGAGCGGGTTCCTTGTCCGGGATCTTGCCAACATCCTGCCCGGGTTCCGTAAGACGGGTAAGAAAGCCAGCACTTATAATAAGAGAAAAGCTGATTACTTGGAGAACCAAGTCTTTGAGACTTACCCGAAAACGGAAAGCTTCCTGTCCAAGAAAGAGAAAAGGGATCTCCAAGAAGGTTACGAGAAAAAGGTTCCCGGGAGAGCTTACCGTAAAGCGGGGACAGCCAAAAAAGATAACATCCCCATCCCGGTTAAGCGGGATGCACATGAGGAAGTTCTAAGTGCCTATTTTACTAATGACCCCCGGGAAGCTGCGGACGCCATCCTAAAAGGCATTAGTATATTTGTCCCCAAAAAGTTTATCAAATTACACAACGACCCGAAAAGTAAGTTCAGGGTAAACGAATCCATTAAGTTTAATGATAAGTCCGGGGAAATACAAAGTGTTCAATTAAACCCAGCAGAACCCCCCATTGTCCCCGGGTTCAGGAAAAGAGCTAAGTCGGACTTCAGGTTACGTATCTTTGAAAAAGCTAATGCTTTTAATCGGCAACTGTTTGACTTCACCGCCAAAGGGCACCCCGTGCAACATGCAGCCCTGCAAAAATTGCTCGCGGACATGTATCCGCCTACTGAGATTGACGGCACTCCCCAAATAGCACGTTTGGAAAAAGCCTTTAGTATTTTGTTTAAGGGAAAAACTGGTGTCACCCTTAACCATGACTACGTGACCCTTCTTTACAATTTGACCTATGTGGAAACATCTTTGCGGTTGAAGGAAGTTGAAATTGCCAAGGAAATAAAAGCGGCAATCAGCAGGGTAGACGCAAGGAGAGGTGAAGGTGAACCACTTGCTACCGTTGAAGACCTTGGCGTGGATGTGATCCCTAACATCATTCGGCGCAAATTCCTTAAAGACAAGAGCAACGAAGGTGAGTTCCTTGATGTTCTTTCCGGTTACTTGGATGTCCCCAAGGGCGCGTCCCCCGAGGGTATGATGAATAAATACGGGAAAGACCTCCTTGGTGACTTAAAATCCAAGGGGCGGTTCCCACATGGTTTGGTCCCTGACGCCATTACCGTTGCACGGGTGATGGGTTCCAACCTTCCCGCAATCCAAAAGAGAAGGGAAGCACCCGAGGTTTCAATGGAGGAAAAAGGGGTGGCAGAGCAAGTTGCTGGCACCGCCACAGAGGTTCTTTCTGAGCGGGTAGTATTAGAAAACGAATATAACCTAGAGGCTAGGAGCGTCCTTATCCGGGACAGGCTTGTTGAGCTTATGGACGCGGACACATCCCCAACTGGAGTCCGTTTTCACTTTAACACTATAGGTATTAAGGCAGGGTTCCTTGACGCAGCGGATCTAAAGCCCGGTGTTCTTATTGACCAGATCAAGAACTACCTGTTGACCGCTGATCAGGCTACGCCCGAGGGACGAGTGGCAAAAGCTTTTGAGTTAGCATTGGCTAAAACTGAAGCAGGACGGGAAGCAATGATGCTCCTGATTGAAGCAGGGGTTATCCCTGTGGATAGCACACGGGCAGAAGCAATTTCGGAAATTATCAGGGAGGACTCTTCCTTCGACAATATCGACGAGATTCTTTTCCGGCTTAACAGGCTTGAGAACGAACAAAGTTCCTTTGATTCCAAAGCTTCTGATGATCCTGAAATCACGGAAGCAGCCTTGGGGGAAAACAAAAAGGAAGCAGCAGAGCTTGGTCTTGTATCCGGCGATGCGTCCTCAGTTGTTGATGCCCTTATCCAGATTAAGAGAACATCGGATAACCCGGTTCACCGCGAGGTTGCCGATCTTCTCCTGTTGAACCCTGAACTCATTACCAATGTTAAGTTCAAAATTGTTGAGGCACCGACTGCTGAGTTCGCTGGGAGATTCTTCCCGGAAGAAAACATGGTCATCCTCAACCTCGCCCGGTCCAATGGTCGTGGTTTGGCAGATGCCTTGATGCATGAGTATCTTCATGCAAACACCATCTCTGCTCTCACCAACCCGCAGAACGCCCGTCAACGTGCAGCTATTCAGCGCATGGACAATTTGCGTAAGCTTGCCGCAGAACAAGCGAGGAAGCAGGGTCTTCTGGAAGATCCCGATTTTGTGGAAATGTATGAGGATGCGTTCAACAGCAATGTTGAGTTCCTCACTTACATGCTCACCGATACCCGGTTCCAGTCTGTGTTGCAGTCTGTAAGTGTCCCGGGGCAGAAGTCGTTCCTCAGAAAAATAGCTGACACTGTAATCCGTGCTCTTGGGTTTAACCCCAATGACAATAAGATGTCAGCCAAGGAGCAGGCGATAACCGAGTTGCTTGACTTCACACGCATGGTGTCGGAACCCGGGCTATTCGGTGTGTCCGAAAAGACTGCAAGGATTGAGCAGCGTAAGCACGGGCTGAGTGTTCTGGAAAGTATGCCTACGCCCCCAGACTTTGTTGAAGCTGGTGTAGCTCCCGAAGCGAGGAAGGCAGATAGTGGAGTCGAGGTAAGGGACGCAGAATACCAAGCCGCAGTAGAAGCGGGGGACTTGGATACTGCACAGAGGATGGTGGATGAGGCTGCGAAGGCGGCAGGGTATGTGGTCCGCG
>Ga0098058_1000701_pt1 | contig 10987 bp, 28 predicted proteins | sample 19_taG_FD_75061 | JGI IMG/M metagenome (GOLD analysis project Ga0098058, IMG submission 75061) | Marine viral communities from the Subarctic Pacific Ocean - 19_ETSP_OMZ_AT15317 metaG | ecosystem: Environmental > Aquatic > Marine > Oceanic | place: Pacific Ocean | collected 2015-01-19 | reverse complement strand
TCCAACCATCCAAGTTGTTCATATTGGGCTCTTCACCCTTTTGAATCTCTAACTCTAAATGGTCAATCCTTTCTTCCAGATTTTTAATTATAGTATTTCTCATATTAAAACTTTTTTATATTTAAAATAAACTCATTTGTGCTTTCTGTTCCTTCTTCTTGGCAATCCTTTTGTTGGCGACATCAATGTAGTCGTCAATCAAATCTATACCGATATAATCACGCCCTAAGTCAATAGCCCCAATAGCCGTAGTGCCAGTTCCCATAAAGTTGTCCAAAACCAAATCACCATCGCCACTGTACAAATCAATAAAGTACCGAGCAAGATCACTAGAAAAAGTAGCATCGTGACCATCAACCTTTCCATCATTATTCTTCGTCTCAATAAAGTTATTGTAGATTTTGAAATATTCTTGTCCAGTCCTAGAAATGCTAGAAACCTCTTTGTTAGCTTTGAAATCATTTATCCTATGCCCCTTTACAAATATATATACGAACTCACAAATTCTGGTCAATCTATTGGGGTGACCACTCAAAGGAACACAGTTCTTTTTCTTCCATACACAGGTGTCGGCAATCTCCATTCCCGTCTCTCTCCTTACAGCCTCAATGACCATATATGGCAACATAGGATTGAAAGTGGTGTAACTCATATTATATGCAACAACACCATCGTCCTTTAATAACCTCTCATATTGCTTGAAGATTTCTACACTCCACTCAATGTATTCCTCAACACTCTGATTGTCTTTGATGATATCTTTGGCACCTGGGTACTTGTGATTGTCATCCCTTATCGATGCCAAATATGGTGGCGATGTGAAAATTAATTGAACCGACTTATCGTCGATCAACTTCATTGTCTCTACAGTATCACCTTTGTGTATCTTGTTTACCTCTAGACTCATGTTTTTCTTTTAATTTCTCAATATTATAACTGTAGGTGATGTACTCATTGTGTGTTAAAAACTGAGTGTCCCCATTCGGTGCCAGTAATAAGACACCATCTTTATCTTCTTTGATTATTGTAACTTCCCAAATGTCCATTGTTAATCGTTTAAATATTTTTTTATCATCTCATGAAACTCTTTATCTTCATATTTCACCCCCAACCTCTCATAACCAACATATGTTGCCAACTTCTTAGAGAAGTTAAATCTGTATAACAACTTCTCAATGACAGTGCAATCTTTAGGTGGTCTCGCATCTATTGGTTTATTTAGTGTTATCAAAAAAATAAAACAAACCTCAAAAGGAAATATAATATAATAAATCACCTTTTTCAAGAGCATACTACAAATATAATAAAACTTTTTTAAAAATACAAATTTAATGTAAGAATTTTTTAATGTCTTCAGGATTTGGATAACCTATCACTTTGTTACAAACACTACAAACCCATCTTAGTTCCTGTCTGCCACTATCAGTGTTAGAGGTGAACTTCACTTCCTTCTCAGTATGTCGGCAAGATGACTGGATGCCCGTTAACCTACCACATAACTCATCGATTTGTGATTCTAAATCTTTTACTTCTTTTTTTATCTCTTCGATGTTATCTTTACCATCACTCTGAGATGAACTGCTGGTAACCAAACCTCCCTCTTCATCATACCTATTCATAATGTTAATATTTAAAACTTGTCTTTAAATCTTTAAAACTGGATCCCTCCTTGTCTTTGTCTGAAATATTATGACAATTCATTTCGGGCCACTCAATACCAATCTCGTCATCGTCCCACTTCAAACACCTCTCACTACCTTTGTTCCAATAGTTATCAACAGCGTAAGTGAAACGAGTGTCGTCCTCCAATGCCATGAAACCATGAGCGAAACCCCTCGGGATGAATAATGACTTATTGTTTCTGTCACTCAACTCAACACCAAGCCAAGCACCATATGTCGGTGAACCCACTCTCACATCAACGGCAACATCGAAAACACTCCCCCTCGTTACCCTTACCAACTTAGCCTGACCATATGGGTCGTCCTGAAAATGTAATCCCCTCACCACACCTTTGTGGGATTGAGATTCCATGAACTGAACGAAACGAACACCATCCAAAAATGGTGCGTCATTAAAGTTGAACGTCTCAAAGAAACAACCCCTAGGGTCCTGATGGTACGTGGGTACTATCTCAATGACATCAGGTATTGCTAATCTATTAATCTTCATTATAAACCTTTCAATAATTCATTTTGTATTAAAACTCTCCCTTCCTCAAACTTCTTGAAGTCTCTTGGCATATTGAAGTATGTTCTTTCATCTCCATCGCTAATCATAATGGTAGGTATGGTGGAAAACTTAACCCCATCTCTTTGATCTTCTTCTTTGGCTGCCTCCCATTCTTCTTTATTTTGTACAATTTCAACTGTCTCATGTTTCATGCCGATGCTATCCAACCATGATGAAAAGTCATGGCAAGTTTTACAACCATTCTTAATGTAGACTACTACTTCCTTATTCGTCTTTAATCCCATATCTCAACTCTTTTTTTAATAAATATAGAGCTTCTTCGAGATCCTGAAAATGAACATCAGGAGAAATATATTTTTCTCTGCGACTATCCAAATCTTTAACCATTATCGTCGGGACAAACTCTGTACCTGTGAGTTCTTTGACCCTTTCCCAATCGTCTTCGAACTCATCGACATCGACATTCTTGAAGTTAATACCTTCAGCTTTGACCATTTCTTTTAGGTCAGTACAATGAGGGCACTCCGTCATTGAATATATTAAAACTAACTTACTCATCTTTGTTTTGGTTTTCTTTGTACCAGTTCATTAAACAATCAAACTGTTTATCACTTAACATCTTATTCATTTTTTAATTTTTTCATTAAATACAAATTTAATATTTTCTTTGGTAGTTTTATCATCCCACTTGAACCATTCTTTTACTGCATCATAGCATTGATAATAACCTAATGTATTAATGAATATTATTGTTTGTGTAATTTCTTTTTCACTCATCTTTGTTTTCTTTTTTTATGTCCACTATCTCATCGTAAGATAACTTACTGACATTTAACAATTCATAAATATCCTCAAAAACATAACCGACGTGGGCTCTGTTTGTCATATCCAAAATATCCATGTCAATCTCTAACACAGGACCCTCATGGAATCCGTAACTGACAACGTCATTTTTGAACGTCTGATAGAAATTATTTAAACTGTCGATGTCACCGTAGTTCCACCCACCTTCAACTTCCATCTTCCTATTTCTTTGTACTATCCTTGACCATGATAAATCCGTACTCCCCCTCAAAGTTATCAACAAATCAGCGTTGGGGAGTGCCTGACACGTTTTGCGGAACTCCGCGAACAATAAGTCCAACTCATCCTTTTCAAGCAAACCTGCGTTGTAAAATGAGCGACAAAATATTAATACATCTTCGGGAATGGATCGATCCTTTACGTAAGATTTTAATCCGTTCTTTCCCTTCAACCTCAACTCACTTCTCATATTTAAAAACTCCATCTGCAAATCAAAACAATACTTTTTCTTATCACCCAAAAATAACTCCAATAACTTATTCTCCTCAGGCTTTTCGTATAAACCCTCAATGGATAAACTCCTCTGTAATATTGCCGTTAATGTCGACTTACCCAATCCAACGTTACCAGCAACAGTAATTAACTTTGGGTACTTCTTTAAAAACTTCTCCAACTTCCTCTCTACCTCCAATGACTTAATGATGGCATCAGTCTCACTTAAACTTACCCACTCACTCAACTGTGGGACTTTTAAACTTAACTTCATCTCCGAAATCCTCTCAGCAACCTTATCGAAAATCATATGAAAATATTTCTTGTTCTCATTGTAATCCTCAACGTTGATAACTACCACTGGCGCAGAGACATGTAAGTCTATGAACTCATTGTATAACTTGTTTAGAACCTCCAAATAGTCCCTCTCAATGAGTTTCTCGCTGTCCCTACCCCTTTTGTTTATCCTTGCCAATAAAGTGTCTGAGTCAGCCTTTAAGTAAATGTAAATGTCTGGCTCTTTGATGTGCCTCGTCATTAACTTAAAGGTGTCCTGATAACAAATAAACTCAGGCCTACTCATATTACCAAAGTGATATTGAGCCTTACCGAAAACGTGGTAGTCCTCGAAGATTGTTCTGTCCTCAAGTATTACCCCCTTCGTTCTTTGTATCTTTTCCTGCCGACGAAGTCTCCCATTGAAGAACTCTATCTGCGCCATAAATGCATTTGACTTTGGATCTTTGTAAAAGGCATCCAATACCTCTTCGTTGAACTCTTCCTCAAATGATAATAACTCACCACCATCAGCCAATGCTGGGAAAAATGATAACAACTTTTCTTTGTAAGGGGAACGTGCTCCGAAATCTATTAAGGTGGACTTACCAGCACCGATGTTGCCGATAATGCCTATTCTAAAATTATCCATACACAAAGTTAAATAAAAAATTATTTAAAATCAAATTAATCCTTTAACTTTTTTTTATTTTTCTTATAATATTTATCACTAAAGGAAAAGAATATGGCACTACACGTAGAATCATCAAATGATGACAATCCTAAATCAAGAAAGATTCCAAAAAATACAATGCTCGAACTAAAAAAAGTTCTAAAAGAATATTACGGTAAAGATACAACAAACCTTATTGGCGAAATTAAAACACTGTGTACCAAGAAAAAAGTGGAACTACGAGGAGCAACAATACATAAAGAAAATCCTAACCTGGAAGTGAAACTCTTTTTGGACGGGTCAACATACTACATAAAAACAAATAAAGGAAAAGAAGAATAATATTATCTTCCCTTAACCCAGTTGATAACGTCCCTTACTGTATCGTAATCGTTACCATCTATAACCTTCTCACCCTTCCTCAATGCAGGGTATAACTTAACACCGTGATCGTCCTCCAACTTTAAACGAACCCTCCAGTCCTTCTCGATCTGAACCTCAGTGTAATCAATCTTCTCAAGCAATAACGTATCTTTTAACTCTCTACAGAATTCACACTCCCTCATTGTATAAACTTCTAAATCCATATTACTTTAATTCTTTTAATATCTTTTCAGCCGTCTTTTTGCCAATACCTTTGATAGCTGTTAAATCACCAACCAAATCACCCTCAACGATAGTCTGCAACTGATCACTATCCAAAGTGTCAGTAACTAACTTCTTATATCGATCCGTGATGCTTGATTTATTTAACTTTTCAATATAATCAACAGATAATGCCTGTTCTAACTCAGCCGCCAACTTAGCGTCTCTTATCATTATCTCCTCCTTTGAAATAAAAAGGTGCTTGAACTTTTCTAAAATACTCATAATAAAAACTTTTTAATCTATTTATAACCTTCACCATCATGACCACCAACAACACCATCAACCCATTGCAAGATCTCACCGTTGTCTTCAGTCTGTATTATATCATAAGAGTTAATCTTCCTGATGAACTCTTTAGGGTCTGATGAGTATTCCTCTTTTAACTCATCCAAGTCTCTTAAAAAACATTTAGTCATTGTATTCTTTTTTTAATCTGTTCCAATTATAAAGTTGTCCAAAAAGTTATCGATATCATCATCATTGTCGCCAGAGATATCAACATTACCACTCAAACCACTGTCATGGGTAATGACCTTATATTCAATACCCAACCTTTTAAAAACATCAACCAATGAATTCATCTGAGGTAATAACAAACCCTTTGTAGTACCAATCAACTCAAAAAACCTCACCCCCACTTTACTACGATAAATTTCAATATCATAAATGTCCATACTTAAAGTCTTTAAATATAATAAAGATTTTTATAAAAATCAATATTTTAATATCTTAATTTTATTTTTTTTCTAAAATGATTTGCAATGTTAATCAACTGCTCCATGCCGTCAACGTAAATATCATCATCATTACAAATTTTAGTAATCTTATTAACCCCATAAAAATAATCACCATCAACCAATTCATGCACTATAATACTACTTATCATCTCCACCTCATCGGTGACTACATACTTGGTGATGAACTCCGTCGGCATATCCAGTGGTTGCCCCAACTCGTCTACCTCCTCCTCCGTTAATGGAGTGATGGCAATGATGACCTTATACAATGCCATTATAAGTCATTTATGAAATCCCTACATGGAATACAGTTATCATAATCCTCAATCTCCTCAAAAAGACTTAAACACTTTGTTAATGCACTTTTGAATTCACCATGCGGCAACTCAAAAATGATATCTAAATCTTCTGACATATCTTTAAACCCTACACTGAATAATATCGCAGTTTCTTTACCGTCAATAATTGCCCCAGATAATGAATCAAAAATAACCTCATTCACCTTATATTTATTATCTTCCAAAAAGGAAAATAAATCGCTCTCATTCTCAAGGATAAATCTCTTTTCCATACACTAATAAATATATCTTAACCTAGTAAAGTTGGGTACTTACTTACGCTTACCTCCGTAGTATTCAACAGCGTGACCCTCTGTAATTAGCTGTTTATTAACACAAATTAACTCTTCTGATGCAGAATCAGATATCTTCTCGACAAAAACCTCACCCAAACACCTACCAAACTTACCAACACCGTGAGATTTTAAATAAAAATTATAATCATTTAATTTTAAAATATCTATCAATCTTTGCTTAGCAGCAAAACCTTTCTTCTTTTCATCGAGGTCTCTGGTTCTAGTTTCAGGAGTATTTATCCCCATAAAACGAATGGTGATATCGATGATTACCTTATAACCTAAATTGACATGAGCCTTAATGGTGTCACCATCAGTGACATAGTAACACTTAGCCTTATAGAAATATAACTCCTCTTCCACCACTAAAGCTTAACGTATAAGATATCATCTTGAAAATAAATAGTCTTGAAGAATTTAAACTCTATATGGTGATCCTCACATATCTTACGTAAGATAAAAAAGATAGCTTTGGTGGCAATATCTAACATACCACTACGATGATAGTAGTACTTATCCCCCTCACGTACATCCAAACATAACATATATGTACAAATATAATCACAAAGAACTTCATGATCCTCAGGACTTAAAACTTCATCAGTAACTTCAAGATCCCTTATCTTTAATGGATCCTCCACGAATTTAATAACTTTAATCACAATACCGTTTAATATAAATATATCAGACAATCAGTTAAGACTCTGCTTTGCTAGGTTGGCAACCACCTTACCATCCGCACTACCAGCGTACTTATCATTGAATGATTTTATGACCTTTCCCATATCTCTCATACCAGAAAAACCTCCTCGTTCAATGATTAATACCAATTCTTTTAAAATGTCACCCTCCGACATCTTTTCAGGTAAAAATGATTGTATAATTTGTAACTTTGTCTTTTCGTCGGCAACCAAATCTTCTCTGTTACCCCTTGTGAAGTCACTTATCGATTGTAAGTGCTCCTTTTCTATCTTGGTGAGTACCTGTATCTCCTCAGTACTGGTGAGACTACTTTTCCCCGTCTCCTTTTCCTTTATTGTTATATAGGATATGATAGATCTTAGTGCCGTTAACCTTAATGACTCTCTTGCCTTCATTGCCTCCTTTAACATTGGTTTTATCTTCTCCTTTAACATATTCATCCTTATTTAACATTATTAATAATACCTGACAAGGATAAACCAACGAATAATACCAAAAGAAAATGAAGAACTTTAACACCAGAGATATTGTACTCTTCGTCACACCCATCAATACCCCCAAGATATTATGTAACTTAGTTCTCATTCTATTATTACGGATAATGTACCGCAATTTAATATATTCTCCTTGTAACTGAACCCGTACTCATCCAATACCTCACCGACAATCCGCTTCATCTCATCAGACTTACCAGTGATGATGTTAACCATCATACTCCCATCCAACATATGTTCATATACGAACCTATCTACCAATGTCGGCACCTCATGGTGATACACACCATGTAGGTCCAAAGTGAACTTATCAATTGATGACATCTTAGTTCTCATTTTTCAAATCTCTCTTTTCGGAACGAGTTAACTTATTACCTTTTCTTGTCTTAGGCTTATCATCATTAGTTGTGGTCTTTGGCGTGTTCTTCCTCACCTCAGTCTTCCAAATATTCTTAGGGCAATACTCATACCCCTGATTTTTAACTCTGTATTCTGCATCTTTGTCAGATGCTCTTTTGATTTCTTCTCCTTTTCTGATCGTTTTCATTACATTATCTTTTTTATTAATCTTATCATATCAGGATCCATCGGGTAGGGTAGGTTATCAATCTTAAAATAACCAAAATCCACATGCTCAATATCCAAAATAGGAACATGAAACTCAGGAATCTCTGTATGATAAAGATAAAACAATCCTTCACCTTTGTCAATGATACCAGCCAATTTTATTGAACTTTCATTTACAGGGATACAAGTCTCCTCATATAACTCCCTAACAGCACAATCCATTGGATCTTCACCGTCCTCAACATGTCCAGCAGGGACAGACCAAACATTAGGATACTTCTCCATATCTGGACTCCTCTTACATAGTAATATTTGACCCTTTCTTAATAATGCAATACCAGCAAATTCCATCTACTCTTCTCCCTCTTTGTTTTTAAGTGCCATCAATTCTTCAATCTTACCACTTTCAATCATATGCAAGATTACTTCTTTCTCTAAACCTAACTTCTCTGATAGGTCATCAATAATTTTTAATAATGTTTCCTCATCCATAACTTTTCTTTTTTAATAAATATAAACTATTTTCCCTTATCGTTCAATAGCCCCCTTAACTCTCTTATCCTTTCAAAAATAATCTTTGTTAACTCTTGAAAATCTGCTGTTGGGTTTTTAAGAATATGAAACTCTATCTCGTCTAAACGAGCCTTTATTTCTTCCTTAGTCATAACATTAAATGTTTAACCCCCCTATTATGTATAATATAAAAAATCCCCACTAACAGTAAAGCCAATGGTGTCTGTTTTATACTTCAGTGATGTTGAACTTAAACTTCTTACCAGTCTTTCTGTTGATTAAGAATAAATCATCAGTACCTTCTTGTATACTCCAATGTCCAGAAGTGCCATCTACCTCATTACTTGTACCTTCGTTGTTCAAGTTGATATCACCCACCAATAAGTTAGGTGTCTTAATCTGGTCACCCTCAGCTTTAATCCAAGTGTCCCCAATATACATTGAGTTGTCAGATAAGAATAAGTGTCTAATCTTATACTCAGCATTCCCTAAATCATAAACAGCGTTTGTGTCTGGTATAATATGGGTAGTCATTGTCCCTCCCATATCTCCTGAAGTACCATCAACACCATCGGCACCAGCAGGTCCTTGTGCACCAGTTGCACCATCAGCTCCAGCAGCTCCATCAGCTCCAGCAGGGCCCTGAGGACCTTGTGCCAATACTGTGTTCAATACTGATGAACCATTACCAGCAACTAATGTGTCTGTTGTTATAGTTACATCACTTGGTGTACCGTCAACCAGTATGTCAGATGTCATTGGAATTATTCTAAATGATTCACCAGTTGCAACCCCTGTTGTTTTAAAAAAGATTGCCGTTATTACTCCAGCCGAAGGTGGGGTGCCTTGGGCTTCCCAAGGTATTACAACACCACCAGTATAATCTGGATTGTTAACATCCACTGTTGTATATGTGTGCCAATTACCACTATTACCGTTAATCCACAAAAACTGCACTTCAAAAGAAAAAGTGGAATGGACATACATACCTGTCTGCCCTGCTGTTTTTCCAATCCCATCATATCCTGCAGGATGACCATGATCAGCTATACGGGTACTGGTTTGCCCTACCATCATTGGTATGTTATTTTCAAAAACGTTTATGCCTCTGTTTAATGTATATGCCATTTTTAATATTTTTTTATTGTTGTTATTATATCAATAAAAACCCCACCACATGGTGAGGTTTTTAAAGTGTGGAGGAGAGGGGACTCGAACCCCTGACGTCCACGTTGCAAACGTGGTGCTCTACCAACTGAGCTACACCCCCATGTCTATAAATATTATTTTAAAGTTAAAAATCCAAGCATTAAAAAAGACGAATTCGCATTCGTCTCTCATCTATAACTCAGATAATAAAAGAGTCAAAACTATTCCTCCAACCAAATAAGGTTTTCAGTCTTCTTTTCTTCTTTCTTATCTTCGATTCCTAATAGGTTGTCTTTCTTTGCGATGTTGTCATTCAAAAATAAATAATCTGACTCCACTGTTAATGAATTCTTATTATCATTTTCATGTGTAACAACATACATTGATACTACTAAACCTATTACTAACCCTATGCCAATATATTTCTTCATACTAAATATAAATATATCACAATTGTATAATCCTCCTTACTGCCTTGATAGTTTTTTTAGATTTCTCTAACCAACAATTGACCCCATCCCAATCTTGCACCAATAAATACTTAAAACACTGTTCTTTTTCCACTTTCATGAGTTTTAAAAGACGATCAATAGCTCTCTCTTTTTTAGAGAAAATATTCCTTATAATCCAATATCTTCCCATGTGGTGTCATCGAACCCTACATCCTTATCTACATTGACAGCAAAACAAGTATCATCATCCAATATTGTCTTATCATTTATCAATACCCTATCGCCACTGGTGACACCCATAAGCAACAAATCATAAGGAATACCAAAGGTCTGAAGATGGTCCTCAGTTCTCTTTCTTAAACTCTCCCTACGTCCCGTAATGAATATAATATAATGACCATCCAACTCCCACTCATTGAACTTATCGGCAACACCTCTTAACACTGATGGTTGGTTTCTCTGTATACCTACAGTGTTACCTTGGTGTTTGAATACCGTTCCGTCCAAGTCGCAAATTATTGTCTTTGGTTTCTGCTTTTGATTTATTACCTTTCTCACTTTCTTTTATTCTTTTCTTTAACTCCTCATGGTATTTCTTTACCATTTGGATGTGTATGAATTCATACATGTCCATTTTCTTTCTTTTTAGGTTT
>Ga0098058_1000697_pt1 | contig 11000 bp, 6 predicted proteins | sample 19_taG_FD_75061 | JGI IMG/M metagenome (GOLD analysis project Ga0098058, IMG submission 75061) | Marine viral communities from the Subarctic Pacific Ocean - 19_ETSP_OMZ_AT15317 metaG | ecosystem: Environmental > Aquatic > Marine > Oceanic | place: Pacific Ocean | collected 2015-01-19 | reverse complement strand
CTTGGAAGATTGGGAAAACTCCCCAAATCAGATGGCCATTTGGCGCTTGCGTTCCACCCAATTGTGTCTTTATGTAACACTGTCATTGTGCAGGAGAATCTCAAAAGCTTTGGCATCAACTCTTCTTTCGGTTCGCTTTTATTTTCTTCGTCGTGATCAAAAACGCCGGCTTCAAGATCTGGAGAGAAGGATACCCCGGATAAAGTAACATACAGGCCGTCTCCGTTGACGGATTTTATAAAATTTCTAAATTTAACTTTAATGACTGGGGATTTATTAATTGTTGTAACGTTTTGGGACCTTAGATAGCCCGGATATAACATTCTAATTAATTCAGATGCGGCGCGCATGTTTACGCGGGCTTCCCCAACGGAACCAGCAGGACAGTCCCAGCCTAAATTTATAGTTCTTGTTGTATTCCTAAATGTCTGAATTGGATCATTTCGGCCGTAGACCTGCTCACTGTTCCACTCACTTTGATATTCATCAGTAAATTCTGTCAAAAATGCTTTAAATTTTACACTTTCGCCACTAATCACAGACGTAAACTGTATAAAATTGTCCCACTCATTTGCATAAGTATCTGACGGGTCTGAGAATGTAGTTAGGCCCCCTGAGCGTCCCTGAATTCTTCCGTTTGATCCGAAAGGTCTGTTTTTTACTATTTCTTGTTTTTTATCGTCTGACATATAAAAGTTCCATTATGCTATTGAGGGTGTTCCACTGTTTGTATTGAGCGGCTTAGCGGCGGCTTCTTGTACATCCGCCGTGAAGTATCTTTTAAATAGTGGGTCACACTTAATTTCTACAACCACTTTTTGTGTGGCCGGGGATTGACTTGCGGCGGTCGATGTTGAGCCTGCACCATGGGCTTTGTCGACCACGGCCTTTCCTGTCCCAACGAGGGCTGCTCCCGGAATGAGAGCGAGGGCGGTAAGCGGGTTTAATAACATTGCTCCGGAAGTCAACATTGCTCCCGCGCCTATCATTCCCATGCCCGCTCCAATTTTAAGAATATTGTCGGCTGTTTCGGAAGTAACTTCATTCATTCTTTGGAACAAATTAGCCATGCTTGCAATTTTTTCGCTGTCGATAGAATAAAGTGCTAAGCCAACGAGGCTGATTGCACCAGCCAGAATTATCATAGCGTAACTTCCCATCGCTGCCACGGTTAGGGCCCCTATGAGGCTCCACAGCCCAACAACAGCTAGACCCATCTTTTCTGGAGTCAAAACATTAAGAAATCCCGTCAGAGAATTAACCAGAAGACTCACCCCAAAGCCGGCCATCAGGGCAGCAAATCCCACAGCTAAAATAACTCCAACGGCGCCGGCGACGAGGGCGGCTTGTGGGCCTGCAATGAGGGCACTAACAGAACCTATCATTGTGGCCATTGCAAAACCAAAGGCGACGATGGCGACGGAGGATGCAAGGATTTGCCCTGCGTTCATTTTTGCGAACTCTGCGACAAGGAAAGAAATACCATATGCTGCCATCGCGATGGAGGCGCCTAATGCTAGGAGTACGAGGCTTAGAGTAAGGAGGCCTGATTTTCCGTCTTCAGCTGCCTCTGAAATATTTTTTATGCCCTCGGCGGCGCCTTTCGATCCCTCCTCTATGCCCTTCCCGGATGCTGCGGCGGTTGATCCGAAAAGGCCCAAAGCGCTTGCTACTGATGCGAATGCCGTAATAATGGGACTCAGAATGCTGGCCAATGCAATTAAGGCGGCCGTGATGGTAATGACCCCAAGTATAGTCTTCTGCCAGTAAGGGCCAAGGTCCTGCCACCACTGGGCGAGTGATTTAAGTCCCTCGATGACCCATTTCATCTCGATTGCGAATGTTCGCATCACCTGATTCAATTCATCCTGAAGACTGTTGAATTCTTTTGACTGGGCTGCTAATTCCTGGATTTCTGCTGAAGACATATTCGCTTCCGTAGCCATTCCGTCGAAATTACCAGCCATTACTAGCGCCAACTCGTTGACGTCTGCCAAGCCGGCTGCGGAGGCGATTGCTTTTCTTTCGTAATAGGACATTTGATCAAAGCTTTTTCCTGAATCTCTCAAGCCATCGCTTAATTTCTTCATTCTTTCTGTCGGATCTGTCTCCATTACCATTTCCATAGAATTTAAGAATGGACCTCCGAGGAGGGCGTTTAGCTTTCCTACAGATTCTGCTGCTCCCTCAAATGTATCGAATTGTTCTGTAATATTTAGTAATTGCTCGACTTCCATCCCGCTGTTTCGAGCGGCGATTGATAATTTCTTGAATGTCTTTCCTGCCTGTTTTCCGAAAGCTGCGAGCTTAGGGCCGGCGGACTTAAATTGATCTGCCATTTCAGCAGGAGGCATGCCCACCTCCCGAGCTAGTGAAAACAGTTCTCTCTGATATCTGGTGGACTCTTCGACCCCCACTCCTAGCGTCCTTGTCATAAATTCAATATTGCCAGTTGTAGTGTCGGCCGAGACTCCAAATTTATCCAAGAGCGCTGTCGTGTCCGCAATATCAGTGCGGTTGACTTTGGAAATTTTGTTGAGGCCTTTTATATTTTTAACCATAGACGTCATTGATTCGTTGGCTATGTCCATGGTTACACCATGCTTGTTCATTCTGCTTTCGAGAGATGTAAGTTCGTCGCCGTATAAGCGCGAGGCGCCGGTTTGCTGGTTAAAAGAGACAAGGGCGCTATCTTGTGCTTTTGCCAAGTCCCACGTCGCCTGAGCGAACTTCAAGGACATAGAATATGCAATGTTTGATGGGGAGAAGGTTTTCTTTATCTGTTTGCCGAATGCGCGCATACCCTCTTCGCTCTTGAGCATTGCGGCGACGGAGCCAAGCATGGAGTCTTCAAAGTTCTTATTTAGGCCGATCATGCCGCCTAGATCTTCTGCTATCTTTTCGCCGGCTTTAATTGAATCTTTCTTGACCTTATTTAGCTCTTTTTCGGCGATGATTTGTTCTCGGAGTCGCTTGAGTTTTTCTTCCGAGTGCGTATCCTCAAGCTTCATTATCCTAAGCTCTTCTTGCATTTTGGCGATGTTGTCATCTAATTCATCGCCTAAATCATCATAGCTCTGTGCAAGGCGTTCGTTGATGTCGATAAGCCGCTGTCTGGCGTCGGCTAGCCTTTTCGCGTTTAATTCTGCGTTTTTTTCATCACCTGCCATTAATTAAAAATCCCTATTTAAACGGCCACTTAATGCCCGTCTTTTTTTCGAAAGCATCTGTGGCCTTCTTAAGTCGTGATTTCTGCTTATATGTTTTGGCATCACTTAAACCATATTGCTTTGCTGTCTCGATGTATTTCTTTTCATTTCCGACTGCTTTCGCAAACGCCTTGATGTCTCCCGACTTACCACGAATTCCTCCGGCGATGTGCGGAATACCAAACATGTGCTTAATGATATTTTCAACCCAAAAACCCATCATTCTCAAAAAACTTTCGTTCAATTGATCATTCTTTTTTAATTCTTCGAGATCAATTATAACCTCAACAATTTCGCCTTCATTTAGAGATTCCATATATAAACCCTCACTACACTAAATAGTAGTTATAATAAAAAGAAGCCGGGTTTACCGGCTTCTTGTACTTTTACCCGTCGAGCGTGATTTCTTTGCTGATCTTTCAGCAGCTTCATTTTCTTTTTCCATCTGCTTAATCAATTTTTCCAAAAACCAACGTCTAATTGTAATTGGCAAGTTATAGGCTTCCGTAAAAGACCAGCCGCCATAATATTTTAAAACAAAAAATTCTTCGTATACATTCTCGATGTATTTATCACTTAGGCCAAAAAAAGTCCGTAGTAAACGGCACCTCCATTTGATCCGTTTCGTAGTCACAACTTTCGCAAGTGAAACTTTGAGCTAAATCAACGTTGGGTACGATTTTTTCATAGGCCTCTCTAAGATATCTGGCGTCTCTTGCCGGCATATTATCAATAAAAGATTTTATTGTTACGTTGTCGATTCTTTCATTCACTGACACAATCATTAAATTAAGTTGGTCTGTTAACGAAGATTCTGGTAGATTTCTCTTTTTCTTTTCTGCCGATGATTGTAGTAGGTATTTTTCGTCTTTTCCTGTGAAAAGCCTCACCTCTACATTCACTTTTGTTGCTGGAGTTTTTATAATAAATGTCCCTCCAGACTTTTCGGAGATCTCATATTCTTCGAAATCAGTGCCTGAATTGATATTTCCAGACTCCAAATCAAAGGAGAACTTATTGGTTGTGGCGCAGACTGGGCATGTTACCTGGGTATCATAGCTTGGGCCGTAGCCAGTTACTCTGGCGCCAATAAGAATTGCATTTTTATCCCCCACATATAGGGAATCTAAATTGATTCTTTTATCTACAAGGATATTCTGCAAGAACCTATCAAGAGCTATGCCCTTCTTAAGGAGCGCCCTTGATGTCAAAATATCTTCATCTTTCGCCGTCATATGACGAATTTCCACCACACTTTCGTTGTGCAATGGATGATCTTCTGAATAATAGCGGCCTTCTGTTGGAAGTTCGACAAATTCTGTTGGTGTCGAAAAATCAAGAGGGGCCATGTTTGGCGGAAGGGATGAATCCTCCGCCTTATTTTTACTTTCGGCGCCTCCGGTGCGCCGAGAATTATTTCTAGCCAAATATCACCTCACATTTCATTTTAGCTACTGCCGGGATTAAAGAAAGTATTGTCATCAACGCCTTTTCCATCAGGACGCTTTGCTCCAGTTTCGGAGGAAAGCTGGGTTTCGATTATCGCCCAGTCATAACGGATTGTTAAAGTAATCTCTGTCATATCATCACTTGAATAATCCAGATCTCCATATGTAACGCCTGTAATAAACGGGTTCCACAGGGTCCAGGTTTCAAGCGCGTTTCCAACAGAATCGATCTGAGAGATAACTACTGATCCCATTGCTGCGACTGATGCCTGCTTTGAAATGGTTGTTGTATCTGTCACGTCTTTGGGGGGATTGTATCCGCCTGCTCTGATGATTGCGGCTGTATTAATTGCTGCATCTGGACTAACTGGGTCAACCAAGGTGACTGTCACCTCTGCCCACTCAGCTCGGCCTGGATAATAGAACTTATGGTTCAAAAAATTGTGTTCAACTGTTGAGATTGAAATTTCTGGCTTTTTACAGGTTTTGGCGTACCAAGTTGCCCCGTTAGGCATTCTACCTATATCAACCAAAAATCTATATGCTCTTTTCGGATCTTCAAATTGTGCATCTGTCCAAAACGCCATTTAACTAATTCTCCCTTTTGTCAAGTCTTGTACTTCTAAATAGTATTTAAAAAGTTTATTCGTCCGTTTAATCATCAAAAGATGCTCCCGTTCTGGTGATTACAAAATCAACTGCGATAAACTCGATTGCTCTAGCCGGCTTGAGGAAGATTTTAGCATACATAATGTTTTGATCTACCAAGTCTGGCGTTGTGGTGGTGTCGTCTAAGATAACCCTCCATTCGCTCAATCCCAAACGAGACTGAACGCTGGCTAAAAATGGCCTAACTTCTCCCAAGAACCTATTCCAAGTTACTTGGACATTTTGATCAAACAAAATTCCTGAAGAAATTCTTGAGACCTGCTTCTTAATGTAGATCAGTAGTCGACGAACATTAATTCGGTCGAGCGCGGAGCGAGTAACTTGAAGCGTTTTTTGTCCGAATACGACCAGGCCTTCCGATGGGAAAGAGGCGATTGGATTAATATTTGCTTCATATAGTTTATCTCTATCTTTAGAGGTAAGTCTCTTAGTGATGTTGGTTACTGGCCATCCGGCTGAACCGTCTGTTAAGCCACCGCGATTGAATCCTGCGGGTGCAAACCAAACCTCTGATTTAGCCTGCGAAGAGGCCAGAGTACCCAGAGCAACTACAGATGGAGGAGCCCATAACAAGTTGTTGGAGATGGTGTCTAGCAGCTGAACCCATGGGTAGTAGGTGCATGCGTAAGAGGAGTTGATCCCCCTGTCTCTCAGGCCGTCGACACATTCAGAAATTGTGAATTGGTTTCTTTGTTCGAATGTGTTTGTCGAGTCGGTGAACGGAGTGTATACATCCGGCAAATCAATGATGGCGAGTGCATCTCCTCTGTCCTCGCATGTATCTATCACATGTTGAGTTAAAGTTGAATTGGTCACACCTGGGATCGTCACGATATTGCATTCGACGAATTCTGGATCCTTTATTGTGTCCACAGCTCTCTTGATGGAGTTATAAGCATAGTTTGCAGTATCTAAGTCGCCGCCAGTGCTGAGAATTCCATTTCTAAACGGCTCTGCCTCTGTAATGTCGAGACCATCAAAGCCACCATAAAGAGGTGCTACAATTTTGTCGTAGCCGGCGCTCAAGATTGACTGCCAAGACCCCTGGGCCGTGGCCGAGTTGCCATTCTTCCTCGCATCCTGCTTCCAGAATGATGTGGCCGAGCCACTAGTTACGACGTCGTCAAGAGTTACGGTCCAGCTATATTCCACCAAGTCATCGCTGATGCCCGCCAAGGTATCTTCGGAGGTTACCCCATCGGGGCGTCTCCAGAGGTAATCCCCCCAAGAAGAATCTTTTCTGGATGAATTTCTGGAAATTGTTGACATTGGCCCGAAGCACGCATCAGTTGGATCGGCGAGGCCGCCGTCAGAGGCAGAAAGTCTCAAAAGTTGTTTTGGAAAGTCAAGCTGCAATCCGGTAACTGTACAGGTACCGTCGCCCAACCAAATTCCGTCGGCTGGACAAATCTCTCCGGCTGGCGCTGTGGCACCCGGTGTCGAACCAGAGGCCAACACAAAGGCGTTAGCTGGGATTGCACCGGATTTGGTGTAATTGATTGTTTTAAATCTGAGAGGACCAGTGACACCGAAAGGAAGCATTTTTGGATTAAGACCTGAAACATCTGGATTCATGTCCACTCTAATATACTTTGACTTGTTAGCGTATTGGCCGTATTGTCTCAGTACTCTCTGTGTATAATCAAAGCTATAATAGGTATCTCCGATGACTCTTCCTATGAAGTTTTCAGAGGCGGGGTTTAGGTTTACGTTTGTCCACCTTTCCACTATCTGTATAACATTATCTCTATCGGAGGCTGCTCTAACTACAATACTAAAAGAGCCATATGGGTCCGACTTGTTTGTAGATGCCTTTATATCCTGAACTGCAATCTTAAGATTGTTCTGGATCCATCGTCCGCCGTCTAGCGAAACGAACCGGAATAATTTTGTCATGGCTGAAGGATCAAAGGCTGCGAAGTCGTTCGATAAATCTTGAGAAAAGAAATAACCGGTTTTGGCTGTCTGAAAGTCGATGCCCTTGTAATCGTCTCTATCTAGGGAACCTGATGCCAAGGGGAGCAAGACTGCTCGGGATGACCTATCAAGGCCGCCGAGAGCTTCTTCAACATCTGTCTCGAAAGACTCTCCGAGCCAATATAGGTTTTCTCCGTTTTTAAGGGTCGTTGGGTTGACGAATGCATCGTTGGTTAATTGTGGATTTGTATTCAGAACACTCCGAATATTCAAATCACTGTCTCTATCAAAATTAAATGCAGTTGAAAGCGTGGGGGTACCTCCTGGAGTGGTTGCTCCAGTTGTGCTCGCGGGTGCCGTGAAGCCAAGGGCCGCCGTGGCGGTGCCTCCCGTAATATTAATTATTGATGACGTTCCGTCTTTGGAAAGTGTTGTAAGGACAAGGTCTGGATCTGCATTTTGTGTCACAGTCAGGCCAGCGATTGCTGCCTCGATGACCGCTTTTGCCTCTGCGAAAGTTACCGCTCCATTGTCTACAACGTTTCCTGCGCCTGCTGTTGGCGTGAAAGACATACCACCTAATGTAACGGCTGTCGATGTCGCATTGACTGCAATAGTTGAGCCAATGCCGGTTGTATCGGATGTAATAATGACATTCAAGCCACCGGCGCCGTCAGCGGAGGCGCCGATGAGTTGTGTGTTTATACTATTCGCAACCTCTAGGGTGGTTGGGCCGGCCAAGCCGGCGAGAATGATCGTTTGTTCCGATCCACCATCAACAGTTATCAATAGGGTTTGCGTGTTTGAAGGTGCCGCAAGAAGTGATGTTGCACTTCCAGCCGTCTTATCTGTGAATGTCGCAGTCGCTGGCGCCAGGGCGTCAACAGTGATATTAATATCATTTCCAGAACCGCCAACATTCCAGGTCGGGCCGGCAGTGGTACCCTCGACCGAGGCGGCCGTGGTCGTGGATTGATCCTGCGTATTAAAAATGTTTAACTTAAATTGTGAATTTGCGCCTTCGGATTCAATTGCGGCACTGTTGCCTACAAAAGACGCCTCGCCGCCTGAAATGGTCTTGAGTACTTCGCCACCTAGAGCAATGGAGCCCGAGTTTACATATATAACGGCACCAAGAGTACCTGTCGCGTTTATGGCTGCTGAAGAACTTGGGAATACAAAGATTCCATATGCTCCACCTGCCGTAGACGGAGAGCGAGTTGCATCAGTTCTCCATCCGGAGAGGGCGATACCAGCTCCGTCATTCTCAGGGTTGTCCTCTCCTAAGAGGCGTACCATCGTAATTGGGCCGACATCGGCCTTCAAATAGGCCATGGCGGCGTAAGCTGCATATGTTGGTGCTGTGAGATTTCCATCTCTCCAAACATCCCCAGATGGTCCTTCGCCGGGAATGGGATTTCCAAACACCTGAACGAATTCTGAAGGAGAGCTTACAGAGACTGGGCGCATGGTGGGGCCCATTCTAGTCCTTCCGATAACAACTGGGCCAACTGCCTGCTTGATCGCAGGGAGTTGTGAATTGTCGACTTCACTCAGAAAAATACCCGGTGAAACAAATTTAAATTTCTTAACTGACATCTAAGAGATCTCCTTCTAATGACACAAATTAGATTACTTTATCACATTATAAATAGTTTGCGAAAACACGAAAGTCTCAATAATTATTGATTTGACTAGTTCTTCTTTTTGAAAAATCCAGAGCGGCCCGTAGCGTCTGGAAGAATATACTCATATTCTGCTTCGGCCGGGACGCCATATAGTTCTCGGAGGGATTCTTTTTTCCTAGTTAAGGCTTCAGAAGTTTTATCAAGCGCAATGAAGATTTTTTTCTCTGTCAATTTTGTCTTATAAAGAAATGCCCTTAGATCGTCATGTATTTTTCCTATATGATCATCAAGATTTTTGGTTGTAGCAGCGTCTTTCCAAGGTACTTCGACTACATCGGGTAGCGGCTTTTCTTCTTTGGGAACTTCTATTACGGTCTCTTCTAACTCTTCTTCCGGCGCTTCTATTTGGGGGCCCTCTTTTGAAAATAATCTAGCCAACTTTTTGAACATAGCATTTCTCCTCCGGTTCAAAACTAAATAGTATAAAAAAAAAGACCCTCCCACTTTTTGTGGGAGGGTCAGATAATAAATTATAAACTTATATATCTTTTAGTTTGAATTACGATTGCAAATCGTATGCTTTAATGCCAAACAGGCTAATAACGTCGCCTTCTGCGAGGGCGATGTTCGAAGTAAAGCCATAGATGAGGCCGGCTTCGTCCATCAGCCAGCTGATTTCGGTGTATGGATTCATAACCAGACCGTTAAGAGTGGCATGAATTACTTCACTCATTGGATCAAATCCATCCATAGCGACGAAGTTGAGCGACATTCCAGCGGCCACATCGGATGGGAGAGGATTCATGAAGTTCACCTGGAACCTATCGTGAAGCGCAACAAGGTCAGCCTTCATATTTGTAACGTCTAGGTCATTCGATGTTTCATAATCTGAAAGATCAGTAGCTACGTCGAGGACGGCTTGGTTGTTGGAAATGACATAAGCGTCATATTCAGCTTCAAGTGCAGTGCGTAAACCAATTTCAGCAGCCAGAGCAGCGTCATTGGAGACTTCATAGGCAGCTTCTTTCGCTTCTTGAGCGTCAAGAGCGGCTTGAATTCCAACTTCGGCAGCGGTGGCGCGTGCAATTTCAGCAGCCAGAGCAGCGTCGTTGGAGACTTCATAGGCAGCTTCTTTCGCTTCTTGAGTGTCAAGAGCGGCTTGAAGGCCAGCGTCACCGGCGGCGAACTCAGAGCGAACTGCGTTACGGTCGATCAATGCAAGAGCTTCTTGAGTAGCGATGTCACCATCAATCTCGGCAGAAATCACACCATGAAGTGCAGTATCAGCAGCAGCGAAGTCAATGCGGATTGAAGAATCTTCAGCGTCGAGGAGACCCATCTTGGTGCTATAAGCACTCTTATGGCTGGTCAATTCAGTCTGAATAGCCTGCTCTCTGATAACTGATGCTGAGAAAGCTGAGACGTCAGCAGCAGCGAAGTCAATGCGGATTGAAGAATCTTCAGCGTCGAGGAGACCCATCTTGGTGCCATAAGCTGTGAGATGTGTCGCGAGTGCCGCTTCGTCAGCAGCGTTTGCGCCTTGAATAGATACGATATCAGAAATAATATCACTATCAGCCAACTCATAAGCAGCAACCAATTCTACCAACTGATCAAGGTCAACATCCGAACCTGAAAGAAGGGCATCAATGCGACCCCTTTCGACTCCGACAGCAGCGTCATTGGAGACTTCATAGGCAGCTTCTTTCGCTTCTTGAGTGTCAAGAGCGGCTTGAAGGCCAGCTTCGACTCCCATTGCACGAGCAATTTCAGTTGCCATTGCAGCGTCTGCGACAACTTTAGCGTCAACGACTTCCTGGTCGTGAACGACCTTTGCGTCAGCGATTTCGGTGCGAATTAAAGCGCGGTCCGTGTCGCCATCAAGCTCATTTCCATCAACGTCAGTTTGAAGAGCGGCTAGGGCAGCGTCATTGGAGACTTCATAGGCAGCTTCTTTCGCTTCTTGAGTGTCAAGAGCGGCTTGAAGGCCAGCTTCGACTCCCATTGCACGAGTTTCTTCGGCAGCCAGAGCTGCGTCATTGGAGACTTCATATGCAGCTTCCTTCGCTTCTTGAGTGTCAAGGGCGGCTTGAAGGCCAGCTTCGACTCCCATTGCACGAGTTTCTTCG
>Ga0098058_1000695_pt1 | contig 11026 bp, 8 predicted proteins | sample 19_taG_FD_75061 | JGI IMG/M metagenome (GOLD analysis project Ga0098058, IMG submission 75061) | Marine viral communities from the Subarctic Pacific Ocean - 19_ETSP_OMZ_AT15317 metaG | ecosystem: Environmental > Aquatic > Marine > Oceanic | place: Pacific Ocean | collected 2015-01-19 | reverse complement strand
TTGAGCATCTCCCTGCCAGCTCCACGGGAGGAGACCTGAGTGGGGCGAGGGTGCGGAAAGTCTGGAAAAGAAATCTCTGCCTCGCCCGTGCGTCCCCTTACCTGCGTGGGATCCTTGGGGGTCTCACCTGGGCGAATGCGTGTTGCTTCAGGGAACTCCGCCAGCTCCTGGTCCAAGGCTCCGCGAAACATGGCCGATGGCGTCGTTGATCTTTGCGAAGGGATCTGGTGAATCTGCGGCTCGAGAATCTCAATAGCAAACTCGTCTTTGATCCTCGCATTAAACTCATTGCGAATGACGGCAGAAGCCTCTTTTTTGAGGGCCTCAAGGGATCCTTCTCTAAGGCCGTCGCGCATATGCGGCGCCAGTGCTTCTTTGGCTTGATCTTGAAAATCATTGACAGACTTTTGAATGCGATCAACTCCTTCTGCGGCATTGACCAGCAGTCTTTTCTGGGCTATCGCCCTACGCTCTGGCCCTGGTAGGGCAGCAAGGGCTGGGTCCTCAAAGTCCCCAGAAAATTCCTTGACGATCCGTGAGGTGCCTTTTTCAGGGGCCTGTCGTATAATGCGTTGCACCGTGGGCCCTGTGGATGTGGAGAACCCAAGGAACTCGTCCGATACGGTCTGCGCACCGTGCTGAACTTGTTCTGGAGACACTTTTTCGGAGATTTTCTCGCGCAGAGCCCTAATGGGTTTGGGCATATCGGGAAGGGCCTCGCGGACCTTGCCTGCTGCCGTCTTGCTGCCCCTAAACAGTGCGGCCAAAGCTTCCATGCCAGGGTCTTCTAATATTCGCGCCAGTTGAGCCGTGCGGCCCCCTGCACTTGCCGCAGGTAAAGCTCCTCTGGCTCGTAGCGCGGGCACAGCCAAGCCGCCTACGGTGAGGAGTGGATCCAATGGGCGTTGCTCCCGCCCCTCTTTCGTAAACTGATGGGCCAATCCACGCCCCATGGTTTCGGCGGCCTGGATATCGGGATCATCGGGGGTGATGCCAGCAGCTCGACTGATGGCTGGCCCTGTGGCCTTTTTAATCAACCCCATAAATGCAGTGCCAAGATGCTCCAGTGCATCGTAGGGCGAGTTGACCACTTTGGCCGCTTCAAAGGGTACACTGGCAATGTTTCGATAGGCGTTGCGATCCAATGCGGCCATTCGATCAAGCGATTGGCGCAAAGCAGGATTTTGATCGGGATCGGCGGGGCCATCGCCCATTGCGGGGCCGGGATCTTGCCTGGGGTCCCACACCTCCACACCGCCCCCTGCATATGGTGTGGAGGAATAAGGATCGGGAGGCACCTCTTCGGGCGCCAATGCACGTAGCGGTGCGTTGAGGTCTCCAAAGAGGCCCAGTATGCGATCAGGCCCCTCTGTGGATACCTGTAAGCCCCTTTGGAGTTGGGCTCGTTCAGCGGCTGTCAGTGGCATTGATCAAACCCCTTTTTCTTGCTTCTTCGATGGCTTCTTCGTTGCCCTTGAGGGCAAGCCTGCGGATGTGGTCATCGGAGTAGTCACCGCCCAAGATGTTGTTTACGACCAAATCCCTAACTTCGGGGGTAATAGAGTTGTTTAGATGGAGGCCATTCCAGAGCGTCACAGCTCCATCAACCTCTTCCTCAACAAACTTTCGTTGCTGATCGTGCAGTTCACCAGCTACGCGGTGCATTTCGCGCAGCAGACTGTCATCGACAAACCCACCCTCAGTCACCCTAATGATGGAGGTCTTGAATCGGGCCCATGCTGACTGCGAAGCAACGATTAGATCGATGTCCCCCAGGCGCACTGTGGCTGGGTCAATCATGCGCTGAAAATTCTGCACAATGGCATTCTGGAATGCGCCTCGAGCCTCGCCCTCTCCTGGATCGTTTACGTATCGTTTATAGAGCCCATCCATCCGCTGGTAGGCACCGCCAATGCCCTGGATTCCTGAAAATGCCTTAACGCCTGCTTGGGCCTGAAGGGACTTACGCAAACCTTCCATACGCTTGAAGGTTTCCTGCTCCTTCTTCATCTCCTTCTCTTGCGCCTCTATCAACTCCTTACGCTTTTCGCGTTCTTTCTCTCTATCGGCCTTCAGTACCTCTGCATTCTTTTCGTACCACAAACCATGCGCCTCTGCGTAGGCGCCCATGGCGGCGAGCTGTCCACCGGGACTCATCCTGTCGAAGTCCAACATGGCGAACGCTTCTTCCGGCCTACTAAATGGGTTTTTTGAATGGGCTGAGACTGTAGCCTTTCCCCTCAAAAGGCTTTCGTAGCCTTTAATCGCTCGATCTTCTTCTTTTTCACCCATTAATTTCGTGGCTTGTTCGGATCTGAGGGCGGCTCGGCCCTCAGCGGCTTGTTTCTGCGCCTCTGTCAAATCACCCGTTCGTGCTTTTTCATGGCCTTCATACGCCTGGCCCAACAGGTCTGGATAATCATTGAGCATGTCGGCATACACGGGGTTCTCCCGTAGCCGTGCTTCCACTTGCTCTCGAGGAACGTCCTGGAGAAACAGATTAGCGCCCTCTTGCTCAAACAGCTCATCTGGAGATTTAGTGGTGGCTCCGCGCGGATTCCTTGCCCGATGCAATGCAGCCTGCGCACGGATAAGATCCGCATCACGGCCTTGCGCTTGGAGGCCCAACTCCCTCTGTTTGATGAGATTCTCAAAATCAGCCTGTTCAGCCGCCACCTCATCGGTTCTAACATCCTGCAATCCAGTGCCCAACCCTTTTAGGCCCGTGGCCAGATGGCCGAGGAGCCCCACCTTGGGGGTTTCCTGGAATGCCGCACCCCCACCACCACCTCGTAGGGCGCTCTGCAAATTAGCTCGGGCCTGACGGGCCGCATTGGCCCTATTCGACGATCCTATGGCCCTGGATTGGGCTATCTGCCCACCAATGCCCCCCAGAAGCTCTAATAGGCGCGGTATGCGCTGTCCGCCGGCCTGTTCGGGTAATGCGATGCCCGTGGGCTGCTGGCCCCCAGACAACAGGGCTCGCACCAAAGCCTGCTGGTCTACGTCCGGCATCTCAGGGTAGAAGTCATCCAATGCCAATGTTGGATCGGAAATCCCTGCGCCTGCAAACTCTCTCTCCGCGTCTTCAGGTGGGTCGCCGGCCCTGATGGGGTCGGTAGGGCGCTCCTCGACATCCACGGAAGGTGTTACCTCCCCACCAGCGTCCAGGATTTCCTGCTTGGCTTCCTCGCTCACCCCCTCAAGGCGGTTAATCGGTTTTTGCAGAACGCCTGGATCGTCAGCTCGCGCAATCGGTTTTTGCAAGCCGGCTGAAGCATCGTACTTTCGATTAAGCTCGTCGAGAGCCTGACGCCGAGCTTTCATCCAGTCAGAGTGAGATTGAACATCGATTTTCTCACCCAACTGGAAATACGGAGATGGCCCCGCCGAAGTACCTGTAGAGCCATCGCCAAAGGTGGTTGCTGTTGTCACGCCAGGGAGAGGGTGTGTGGGCGCATCGCCAAAGGTGACTGCTGTTGTCACGCCAGGAAGAGGGCCATCGCCTTCAGTGGTCGGAAACATAAGCTCTGTCGCAGCCACCGCTTCCCTGTGGGCCTGGTCGGTTGCCTCGGTGAGCGGAACCCCCTGTTCAATTAACTGCTTAATGCGTTCCTGAACAGAGACCCTGGCTTTGTTGCCACCTAATGTGCTTGCCATGATTCCCTCCTACTGGAGTGGCGGCATCGGAATGTTTGGAATAATGCCCCCGGCGGCTCCTCCAACGGCTCCAGCGGCTCCTCTGCGAAGTCCCTGGTTTGCTGCGCCTCCAAGCAGTTGCTGTAGCAGGTTACGCGAACCTCCAACGGCTTTGCCGCCCCTGCCCAGGAGCTTGCCCATCATGTCCATCACCTGCTTCTGAACCAACGGATCTACGGCCAACTGACTGGCCAATCCCGGTCGGACCTGCTGGGGCGAGCCAATGGCACCCTGCCCAGGGGATAGGGTGTTTTGCAGATTGGCAAAGGCCGCTCGTCGATCTTGCTTGCGCTGCGCCTTGTCTTGATCTCTCTTGCTGAGAAAATGATTCAGAATCACCGGAAGCGCCGCTTTGGCGGCGGGTGCTGCAATTGCGGGAAGTGGCATGTTAATCCTTCTGCTTTCCGATAGCGTCTCTGAGGGCGTCTAAATCAAGCCCCCCGCCTCCCAGCCCAGCAAGAATCGCCTGGGCCAGCATGTTGAAGTCAATATCCTTGCGCCCCTTGCGCAAGTCAGGATCAAGCGAAGCCAACGCGGTGGCAATGAGGTCCAGATCTGCTGCGCGACCGCCAAGAGTCTGTTTCCCGCCGAGTTGACCAAACATCTCTCCAAGGCCGATCTCTCGACCTGAAAGGGTGCCACCAAGGCCGACGCCCTGTGTAGTTGCGGACTCCCGATCCAGTCGAGCGCGTTCCAACGCCTGCCCAAGAATGTCCAGCTCGCCACGAACCATTTCGCCTGATAGGTCGCCCAAAGCTTCGGCTGTATCTCCTGATCGGAGTACGCCGAGTCGGTTGAGTTCCTCCATGCGCTCCCTTTTTTCGGCGTCCCCTCTCTTGCTCAATTCTGCGAGCAATGCCGCTGTCTGCGGATCGGCACGTAGGCCCTCTGCATGAGCGCGGGACAAAGCGTCTTGGTAGGACAGATCTTCGCCCATGGCTTCGGCCTCCGCCAAAATTTCCCTTACTCGTTCTTCTGAGGGGCTTCCAAGTGGATCCTCGCCCAACCTTCCGGTGATTGCATCTTGCAACGTCTTCAAAAAGTCATCGGTGTCGGTCCCGATATCTGGGGTTTCAAAGTCGCGCTCTCCGAGGGCCTTAAAGAAATCATCGTCAAACCCTTCAAAATCTTCGCCGGCGCCTGGTGCATCGGTGCCTCTCAACTTCTCCAGTTCCGATAGGAAAGTGTCCTCCGTCAACAGGCCCTCTGGCACTCCGCCGAACTGATTGGGTATTACGTCCCCAAGGATGCGACGGAAGTCGGCTTCATCGAGTCCGCCCCCGCCAATGTCGATCTGGGGGTTGAACACATTGCCGGGGCCTACTTCTGGCAGGAGGCTGGAAAAGTCCTGACCTGGCAAGAGGCCAAGGGCCTCCCTCACGCCACCAGAGATGTCCTGCCCCGGTAGGTTGATGCCGATATCGTCAAAGATTCCCTGTAGAGATTCGGCATCGAATGCGCCCGATTGGATCTGCCCCAATAGGTTGGTCAATGGGTCGGCGGCTTCCCCTGCAAGGCCAAGGCCCTCGGTCAATCCCGGCAGGCCTCCCGTGATAGAGCCGATGAGGTCTGAAATTCCGCCCAGGCCTTCGTCAGCCCTAAGAATTTCTGCGGGCAATCTGCCAAGGTTTAGGTCAGTTGCCTGCGTTTGTAGATCCTCCAAGCCTGTAGCAGCTCCGCGTCGTAGCTGGTCAAAAGCGTTGAGATCTAAGCCCGTCGCTTGCGCCTGCAAGTCATCGAGCCCTGTAGCGGCTCCGCGCCGTAGCTGGTCGAAGGCGTTGAGATCTAAGCCCGTCGCCTGCGCTTGTAGATCGTCGAGACCTGTAGCGGCTCCGCGCCGTAGCTGGTCGAAGTTTCTGAGGTTTAGCCGGTCTGCGGCGCCTTGCACGCCAGCGATGTCTTCGAGAGCGGTGTCGCGGCGACCGCCAAGCTTTTCAAAGTTGAGAAGGTCTGCGGCGTCCTGCACGCCAGCAACGTCGCCAAGAGCAGTGTCTCGGCGCTCGCCAAACTCTCTAAAGTTGAGAAGGTCTGCCAGGTCCTGTAGTTCGCCCAGCCCCGTGCGGGCTCCGCGTCGTAGCTGGTCGAAGTTTCTGAGGTTTAGCCGGTCTGCGGCGCCTTGCACGCCAGCGATGTCTTCGAGAGCGGTGTCGCGGCGACCGCCAAGCTTTTCAAAGTTGAGTAGGTCTGCGGCGTCTTGCACTCCAGCGATGTCTTCGAGAGCGGTGTCTTGGCGATCGCCAAACTCTGTAAAGTTGAGGACGTCTGCTCGGTCCTGTAGCTTGTCAATGTCCGTGGCGCCCTGGGTCAGTAGGTCATAAAAGTCCTCGAGGTTCAGTCCCGCAATCTGTTCTTCTCTTTCCCCTATCTGTTGCGCCAGAGTACTTTCCTGCCCCAGATCGGGAACCAGATCGGCCAGATCGCCAATATCTTGTTCGAGCAGACCCGCCATTTCAGCCGCCAACCCCAATTGGCCTTCGCCTGGGGAGACGAAGCCGCCGGGGCCGAACGATCCGCCGGTGAGGTCGGTCAATAATCTCTGTGCGTCCCCCAGCGATTTACTAAAGTCGGTGAATTCTTGCGGGGTCTCAAAGTCAGAAAACCCGCGAATGGTCCGCTCTTGCTCGCCCAGAGTCTCCCCGAAATCTGTAAAACTGGTGGGCATCTGCCACCTATCAAAGCCCTGCATCTGTTCACCAGCTTTGGCCATGGCATCATTGAGTTTTTTGATTCTTCCATCAATGGTGTCAAAGGCTCCGCCTCCAGACTGCAACGGCAGAGTACTCATCCGCCCCCAATCTTGATCTTGCCGACCGGCCTGGGGATTTGTGTCGTAGTACCGATTTGTCTGGTCGAAGGGGTCAACCCAAGGATTTTTGGGTTTTTCAGTCCCAAGCTCAAGGCCACCGGGAAGCGTAACAGTGTCATCGGCCGCACCAAGAACATCGCTGGGAAGCGTAACAACAGTCCCATTAGACCCATTGCTACCGCTTGTCTTCCTTTTTGCAAAAGGGTCAATGGGGACGTTGCCGTTCGGAGAAAATGACATTAGGAGACTCCTGGCTTGGGCTTACGCTTCCGGCCAATCTTGGAGAACACCGGATGAGTGCGTCGTATGCGGAAGAAATTGTTAAGGACAGCGTTGGAAAACTTCAGCGAGGTGTGGGGATCGTATTCTGTGAGGTCAGTATCCTTCGACAGCATCCGCACCGTGCCCAGAGTCGCCTCATCGGTCTTGTCAATGTTTAGAGCAAAACCACCCCCCTTTACGTTCAGAATTTCGGTGGTGCCTGAGAGGCCCGAGCTTTCCTGAGTCACTGACACGTTAAAGTCGCCCGTGGCGTCAAAGTAGGTCCGCGCATACCGCCATCGAACCCGTTGGTCCGACCCGTCTGGAGCGGGTGCGCCAGTAACAAAGTATTGATTTATGAGCGCTCCATCCGCAGAATTGTCATCATCGTTCCAAACATCCTGCGCCCAATGGTCCTCAAGGGTGCCCCCAACAGATCCAGAGCCGTTTAATGTGCCGGCATGAGGCTTGTCATCGATCAGAGCTGCGCAATTGCGCGTAAAGTACGAACCGGTCCCATTATAGGGACCATACCACATATCGAATCGATCTGAATAGACAAGGATGTGGTTCATATTAGTCTGGCCCGTGCCGTACGGAACCCAGAACCACGCCTCATTTTCTTCTGGGAAGTAGAGGCCGAAAGTCTGGCTGAAACGGGACTTTATAAGATCCGGCCAATAGCCCAAATCGAAGTTATAGGTCTTTTTCTCAATGTCATCGCCGCCCTCCCACATATAGATGCCGTCGTTGCGGATGAACATCTGACGGTTGCGCGGAAGCCTGATTAGCGCCCTGCCGGATACAGTGCCTTCCCCGGTGCGCTTCTGGAGCTGGTAAGGGATCGTGGCATTGCCAGTGGGAACCAATGTGTGGATTCCGTGGTCTGTATGCACTGTGAGGCTGTTCTGCATGGGCACCAGGCCGGTAATCTGATAGCCAATGTTGTAGAACTGGCTTGCGCCGATGGTGTCAGAGTCACCGATATTGGAATACCACAGTCGGTCGTAGTTGGTGCCCTCGTTGCCGTACCACAAACGATTATCCCAAAACGCAATGTGCTGGGCCGTACCCACTTGGTCGGTGGTCGAAGAGGGCACCACCGCAGCAGTGCTTGTCCCCGTCCACTTCCATGGAGCATTTACACCGTTGGTTGCATACAGGACCCCGTTAGAATCAGCCCATTCAAATGTATTATCATCGGCAGCGGTGATAGAAACCGAGCCTGTGATGGCGGACCAGGTGGATGCATACTTGTAAATGGCCGAGCCAGCGACGATCACCACATACGTAGTGGCCGGCGGCACGGTGAACTCGCAACACATCGTCAGCGTAGGATCAGAAGTGATATTATCTTCTGATTTATAGGATGCGGTGCCCCTGCGGGTCTCCACGGCACCGCCGGCTTCCACCCGCATGTTCTGCATGGAGGAAATGCCAGCCTCGGTTACATCCTCCTCGTCCCGGTCGTAGAAGACCCCATCGAGAAACGGGCCATACTGAATACTATCGGATTGGCGAATAGCCATTAGCCGAGACTCCCCTCATGCACCCAATGGCGGAACGGAACATTGTCCCCATCGCCAGCCACGCCTTGACGGCGCCACTGACGGTTGCCCCAGATGCGGAGATTGGTCTCGAGTCCAGCGTCCATCATGGACTCGTACTCCTGACGGTTTTCCATCGCACCGTCCGAGTCGCCCTTTTCCTGCATGTAAAGCTCTGCTGCGCCAAAGACCAGACATGACTGCAAGATCTCAGGGATCCATCTGTCCAGCTCAGTGGAATCATTGGATGAAGTCCAGTCTGGGATATACTGGATATACCGATACCGGATAGTCTCGTTCGTTGTAGAATGGCCAGGATGGACGCGAATGACAATCTTGCCGGTGTTGTCATCAAGGCCCTCTACGGTGATGTCACTCATGCCCCCGGTTTCATCGCGGTCTGGATCGAAAGCGTCCAGTACATCCCACCCCCGAAATGTCAAAGGGGTGTCGTTAGTGACATCCCAGAAGGAATGTGGAGTCAACACGCCGCTGTCGAGTTGATAGGTGCGGGTCTCTGTCGTAGACGCAAAAGTTGCACTTGCACCTCCTGCCCCGGTAATTGTTCCCGAAAAAGCAGTGGTACTGGCGGTGTGGAAGTAGTATGGAAGCGTCAAAGGGGTATTGGTCACGTCATAGGACAGGGCCAAAGTGCCTGTTCCCGTGGATCCTCCCCCTCCTTGGATGACTTCCCCTGGCACAAACGCCCCGCTGATGCCAGTGACGGTCATGTCAAAAGTGGTCTTGAAGGTTGTGGACTTTTGCAACCACCACCACTTGGTGCGCCCAGCAACGCGCTTGGCGATAATGTTCAGGTAACGGCGAGCCTGGTCTTTATATGCCGTTGTGGAGCTGTTTAGGCCAGCTCGGTCCAGCGTCAATGTGATAGCTTGCGAAAGTGTCATGCCAAGTTCGCCCACGCACCGCCTTGATAGCCTTGTAGCTTGCTATCGGTGCTGTTATAGATGATCATCCCGTTTACCGCCGTCAGCGCATTTCGCTGAGTGGTGGTAAGGGTGTTCACCTGCACGTATCCGGTAGTCGAGCTTCCGACTATGGTTTCTGCTTCTACGTGGCCGAACTGGCCGACCTCTGACACGTAGGCCGCTTGCCTCTGTTGCCCTCGAGCGGTCGGATCTGCTGATTGCCGAGGAGCTTGGTCCTGCTGCCTACTCTGATGCGATCGGCCCGTCGCCCGTGAATTCTGACGGGAGGGGTGCGACATCTGTCGGAAACTCCTCTTGTGCGATAGTTGCCAGGTCATCTGCGGAGCCCATGCCGGCGCCATACAGCTGCTCTGCTTCTCTGGAGGTGGTCGTAGTGGTCGCGCCGTTGCCGTCCTCGGAAGCATTGTGCCGTTCTGCCATCACGCTCATTGCTGCTTCCATCCCGAGCAGGTCCACAAGGGCATCGCTCGGTTTGGGAACGAATCCTGGAGGCTGAATGATCTCCCCAGCAGAATAGGCGATGCGGCGAGCATCAGCGTTGGTCGTTTTCGGCTTGGCTCGTTCAACCACGCCAGACGCGCTAATTGCATTGCGGATCGCTGCTTTGGTTTGCCCGTCAGCGGCCTTCAAAAGGTCGAGCAACGGGGCCAGCTTCTGCTCTACAGTCTGCTGATCGCCTACCGTAGGATTAGACTCGGTCATCATAATTCCTTTCGCGCCATGGCCCATGGGCCGTGGCAGGTGTGAGTCCGGCGTGGACTTGCTCGCATTTACGAGCAGCGTATCCACCTCCGGTGGCTCGGTACAGGAAGGAGAGGGAGCCGAAACTCCCTCTCCTTCTTTGGTTTATTCAATCGACAAGTGCGCTGCGACGTAATCATTATCGTCGCCAGTTGAACCCACATAATGTCCGATTGTCTGGTATCCATCATGTGCGTCCAGCTTGGCCTCAACAAGGCCGTCGTGCGCATCGCTCATCACCAGCTCCATTCCGTAATGCGGAGCAGCGGTGGTAGCTGCGTCAAATTGAACCGCCGCGACGCCTCGCGTCTGCGCCCAGAAGTAATATCCACTGGTAATCGCGATTGGATTAACACCAACAACCCAAGAATCCGTTGCTGCGCCTGAACTGGTGCCATCCGCCGTAAGAACGGCCCCATACGGATTTCCGACGATCATAACACCGGTCGCCGCCACGGGTGCTGTAACGAGGGCATCGTACAGATAAAAAGTGATCTTATCCGAACTTGCCGTGGTATGACTCTTGATGCGGTAACATTGACCCGCACCCGTGCCATCGGTGAAAACGATGTAACCGCCCGCATAGAAATTCGCCGTCGTGGAAAACTGAGACCCACTTCCGGTCAAAGAGAAATAATCGTTTCCTGCGGTCGCGCTTACGGTAGTGGTCGAATCAAGCTCGGCCAGCAAGCCATCGCTATAGTCGCTGGAGCAGCAATTGCCAATTGTAATTCCCGCCGCGCTCTTCGTGTATCGAAATCTGCGGCCATCATCAAATTCCAGGGAAGCACCTAACGGACCTTTCTGGGTAGAGGACTCCTCATAAATGCCTTGAGAAATCCCGCCAATGGAACCAAGTCCTACGCTTCCGTTATTGGTGCCTCCTGCACCAAAATCCCAATTTGTAGACATCTTATTTTCCTCTCCCCTGTGGTCAGGGTATGAACCCCCATTGGCTTGGGGGCAAGGTTATTAGGTGATCGTGTGCAACACGCCCTGACGGCGGCGGTTGTTGGTCACCAACT
>Ga0098058_1000692_pt1 | contig 11081 bp, 10 predicted proteins | sample 19_taG_FD_75061 | JGI IMG/M metagenome (GOLD analysis project Ga0098058, IMG submission 75061) | Marine viral communities from the Subarctic Pacific Ocean - 19_ETSP_OMZ_AT15317 metaG | ecosystem: Environmental > Aquatic > Marine > Oceanic | place: Pacific Ocean | collected 2015-01-19 | reverse complement strand
TGCATATAGATACGATCTTGTGCATCTTGTTTGTCTACTTTGATTGTATAATTAGTTTTACCGCCGTGAGTAATATCAAGATCAGATATATCAACGGTGTTAATAAAGGTGGTACCCATACCAGATACACCCATTGTTGATGTACTATTACCGCTGCCGGTGATTTGTGCACATTTATCCGTGCCTAAACCAAAACAACTATTACCAGATGGCATACTAGCGGATCCTTGGCCTCCCCAGTCCAAATCCATGTCCCCTTCGTATCTAGAGGATGAAACATAATCATTGTCACCATCAAGAATATCGCCGCTGTCTTCATTAGCAACGGTTGTCGTTGTTATATCGGTAATGGTTTCTGTGGTTACGGTGTAGCCATCAGCTTCGTATTGTATTGTTTCTGTCGATGTTTCGTCTATGATTTCTTCAATGGTAGGAGTACATAGTCCAACTGTATCTGTTGAGCAATCTACCGCTTGACTAGAAGAGGATAGGAATACCGATGTACATAGCCATAGCCATAAACATAAATTTCGCAAATTCATCGTTTTTTATTTCCTTTACGTCTTCTTGTGTTAACTCTATCTTACCAAATACTTTACTGCCTTTTGGCACGAGGTCCGGGTTTTGTTCCCAACCTTCCTTTGCTTCTATACCAATAGCTCCCATGTACGGGCAATACGTTCCTGCCATCCACATACTATCAAAAATACGGTAATCCGCGCATAATGTTGACACCGCGGCAACTTTCATGCCCATCGAATATAATGACCGCGATAGTTTTATCCTTTCACAGTTTTCATCCGTGATTGTAATACCTGTTGCTATACCTAGTATTTGTGTTTGCACAGCACCACTTGTGGCTGTTTTACAGATATCTGAATTATTAACAACGACACTTGGTGCATTAGCAGTTGGCACTGATTTGTCCGTTACGACCGTACTAGATACAGTATTTGTATCAGCACCTTTAGCGCTAGTAATTGCACTTACAACTAAAATAAAAGTTAAGATAAAAAATAATGTTCTCATTATTTTATACCACTCATTATCTTCATTAATGTCCAGATACTGCCTACGACAGCACCCACAATTAATAAAACTTTAATTCCTCCAAGTCCCATATTCGTGTGTTTATTTAAATCGCGTATTTGTTTTTGCATGATGTTTACATCTTCACGGATGTATTTTACATCCGTCTTTAATTCAGCTATTTCCTTTTCCCACTCAGCCATTTAACCTATTCCGTAATATTGATTTAAATTATCATACCAATTTGCAAAGTTTGGTTGTATTCCTTGATTTGAGTAATGACCCGGATATTGTGGTCTGAGTTGTGGTGCTAATGATGCCCAATCTAAACCTGCTATTCCTGTTCCATATGTTGGAAATGGTGTTGGTGTAGGTGTTAAATCTACTACATCTGTTGTAGCTTCGTCTTCGTCTTCATCTTCTACTGGTTGTGATTCTGCATTGGCATTCCACCACGATGGCTCTCTTCTATCCATTTGGTTATCTTGGCCGTATACTGGCATAGATGTATCTTTAAAGATTTGTTGATTAGCTTCCCAATCTCCCCATTCCGATTGTTCTGGAAATAGTCCTCCTAAAAAAGTTTGCGCTGCTCCTATACCCGGAATAAAACGAGATAATGCCGTAACTCCTGCACCACTTGACCAAGGAAAAGCATCTTTATATGCTTGGTTTCCCGGAGTTGGATCAGCCGCCATAAGTTGTTGTCTAAAATTAAAATATTGTTCTGGTGACAATCCTTTTCTAGCTAAATCAGCATTAAAAGCATCACTTCTTAAAAATCCAATTCCTAAATTATCATAATCTTTATTATCAAAAGTCATCATATCTTTAGCAAAAATACTATTTTGTGTAATTTGATCTAATAGTTGTTGTCTATACGCTTCTGCTTCTTTATATGCATCTGATTCTGGGTCTATTGGATTTCCATATTCATCAACTCCCCATTTTCCACCACCATATGTATCGTCTCTTGCTCCACGGCCCCCGCCTCTTTCAACGGCGACACCGGATAAGTAATTCATTAACGATTTAGCTTGTACTGTTTTTAAAAAGTCTTCTCCGTATTTAGCTACTAAACGATCTAATTGTCTTCTTAGTTTATGTTGTCCTGTATCATATTTTGCTAACCAAGCTGTATCGCCAATGTAATCATCTAATACTTCTCCATGTCCAATTATTGAAAGTATACCTCGTTTTTTGTTTTCTGCTTCCTTTTTTTCTGCGCGTTTCTTCAGATTTTGCTCTGCTACAGTTTCTATACCTTCTGCTTGATTTTGTTGTTGTTGTTCTTCAAACGCTTGTTGTGCTGCTTGTTGATTTTGAAAATTTTGTGCTGCTTGTTGTGCACTAAAGTTTTGATTTTGATTTTGTATATCGTGTATTGTTTGACCTATAGAGCCGCTACTACCGCCACCGCTACTACCGCCACCATAACTACTTGATCCTTGTGTTCCACCTGCTGTGGACGTCATAAAATGTGCGCTTCCGCCCGGCATTATGCTACCCTCTGTATTGGTTTACGTGCGTTCATGATACCGCCTTGTGCCGCGAATGTAATTTCGCCCGGCTTGTTAAATAGTGCTGCTCCACGAGCCGCTGTGTTTGGGTTCATGGTCCCTGCTCCGCGCATCCCGACGGGATTAGCCATTGCACTTGCAAATCTATCGGATGCTGGATTTATACTTGTTCTTCCAGACACTGGTACTTCTTTTGGTTGTATAGTTCCTGTTTCATCAACATCTGCATTTGGAAACTCAACAGATATTTCTGGTCTTATTTCTTTTTGTAATTTTTCTGTCTGTGTGTCTATTAATCTTGTACCCGTTGTAAACACAGCTTTGTTATCTAATAATAGACGATTAATGTTTGATTCTATTTGACCTACAATACTATCATTTAAAGGTTTAATTAACTGCGCAGCAAAATCTTTATCTATAAAAGCTTGAGCTAATATTTCATAGACTTCTCTTTCTGTTTTATTTCCAAGAACTTTATTAGCTAATCGACCACCAAGACCTGCTAAAACAAGAGGTGGACCAAAACCCATGGAACCAGCTTTTGCACCGGTAATACGACCTATTGCAGATACTAACACATTATTTTTTTCTATAGCATCTAAAGTCATTTTACCTTTAACTACTTTAGGTTGTATTTGTTTTAAAGTGTCTTGAAAATAAACAATAGTACTATAATTATCGCCATATATACTTTTTAAAAGTTGTTCATTGTTGTCAATAAATCTAATTGTTTTTTGTAAATCTAAAACTTTTTCACCTTGTTTTGTGACTGTTGATATATTGTCGATCATGAGATCAGATACTTCATTTTTAAAAGCATTCATTGCTAAATCATCTTCTGATAATATACTTTTAATTTGAGTCCAAGTATTCAAAGCTTTGTCTTTATCGGCCTCATTAAATAAATTTCTAGTAACTTGTGCATTAGAAATATTTAAATCAGTATTTGTTAACAGAATATTTTTTCTATGTTTACCAACATCTATTTTTGTTCTAGCTACATCATCTGTTAATGTAGAGACCTCTGCCAGCACTGCGTCAAGATCAGAAAATTGATTTGTTAAACCTAATTCATTAATTAGATTTGCGTTATTATCAAGATATTTTTTAAGAGTAGGTCTACTAATGTTTCCATCAATATCTTTCATTTTATTTATATCAGAATAAATTTTATTTTTAGCACCCTCACTCTCTTTACCTATAATTTTTAAAAAGTCCTTACTTTGAACACCACCAGCTTCTCCTTTAGACATTAATTCTTCAAATTTATTAGCATCAATAACTTGTACCTTACCTTTTTGTGGATTGTAATCTAATATATTTCCAATGCTAGAGCCATAAACTTCGGATTGAATTTTGTTTGTAAAGGATAATGCATTAGATGCTGCATCCATATTTTTTGCATTAATTCCATTTGTTAAAGAAACATCAATAGTATTTAACATACTTTGAAGGTTATCTATTTTAATTTGTCCTGTTTTTGTAGTGCCGTCTGTTTGTCTAATTAAATCATGTATTTGTGATTTTAAATTTAATACTTCATCCATAGCATATTCAGTATTGTCTAATAATCCAGAGGACCCCGGAACGTTTACATCTCTTTTTCCTAGTTTTGGACCTATTTTTTCTTTTTTAGTTTTACCTTTAATAACACCTAAATCAATTAATCTGTTCTCCCCTGCCAAAGTTTTTAATATTGGTGGTATTGTTGAGGGGTCCGCTGTTCTATAATTATTAGCAATTATAGTAGCCGCAGCATCACCAATAGCTTTAACATCTGGTTCGTTACCTACTTTAGCCCACAAGTCTTTTTCTTTTAACAACATGGTATCAAGAGCATCTTCTAATTCTAACTTTAGAAAAGAAGTTGCATCTTCTACAGTTACATTTTGAAACAATTGAAGTTTTTCAGCTACTTTTTGTTCTGCTAAAATTAATTTACTATTGATAAAATCTAACTGATCAATTTCTGATTTATTTAAAAAAGAAATTAATTCTTCTGTTGTTGCATTTTCTGGTAATTTCATTTTTTCATCAAATCGTGATTGAAGATTATGATTTCTTGTTAAATAATAAGCTTCTAATGCAGAGGCTAAATCACCGCCGCCTTCTTTTTCTGCTAATGTTTGACGCAATCTTGTTAATTGTTCACTATCAAAAAACTCATCTAATAATCTTGGAAAGTTTGTTTGAGTAGCTGCTTCACCAAAAATAGTATTATCTGTTATGCCGTATCTTTCAAATATAGCTTCCTTTGATAATTTTTTATTTTCTAAATCAAATAACAATTTAGTAATTTCATCTCCATCTAATTTTGAAAAAAGTATATTAGCGGCTACTTTATTAGCGGTAGATTGAGCTTTAAAAAGACCCATTCTTTCTCCAATTAAACCTCCAGCCATTCTTATACCTAAAACTTGATCTAATTTTGAATAAATAGCATGTGTTGTTATTGGAGATATATACCCAAGAGCTTGCCCCCATGCTTCTAAATCAATAGGCGAGTCTCCTCCTTGAAAAAATCCTCCTTGTGTTTGCATTGCTTCAGCTCCTACAAAACCACCAAAACCACCAGTGGTTGCTAGGCTTGTCTCCAAGCCTGCTATTTTTGCCATGTTTTTAGGAGTTGCTCCCTTTAAAGGAAAATACATTAAAGGTAAGGTCATTCCAATTTCTTCAAAAATTCTACCTGTAAAATGTGCTAATGCTCTGTTTTTTTGGTAGTCTGTTTTAGCACCTATTTTATCAAACAATTTACCAACAGACTCACTCCCCGCAAAAGGTTGATTACCAATTACTTTAGGAATGTCTTCCATATTAAATCCAGACTTGTCTAATATTTTTCTAACACCGTCTTCACCAAAAGATAAAATAAGATTGCTTAAATCAACAGGCAAACCCATTGCCTGTTCAATACCTTTGTTAATCCCGGGAAGAATATTTTTAGCGACTACACCTGCTTTATCTAATAGACTTTCCTGTGATATATAAAAGCTTTGTAGCTTCCGGTATGCTTCTAACTCTTTTAAATTATCACCACTATTTCGTGCTTCTTTAAACTCTATCATAAGATCATACTCGTACTGATCATCTAATATTTTTTGTTGTTTTTCTTCTTCTGTCATATTATTAAAACTCGTTACCTTTTCTAAACTCTTCTAATTCTCGTTGTTGTTCGTCGTTTAAAACTGTTCCTTTATCTAATTCCTCTACTAACTTTTTAGAACTTGCAAAGGGGTCTTCAAAAGTAGTTATATAGCCTTGTTTTGTAAATCCTTCTACAAGTCCTATTTTAGATATATAATCCATTCTATCTTGATCTCCTCCTCCTTTAACAAGTCTTAATATTTCTGCTGCTGTGCCTTCTCCTCCAGCGGATATAGCTGCATCTATATAATTAAAAGGAACAACCTTACCCATTTGTAAATCAAATTTTACTTTATTAACAATAATGTCAGTAAATATTCTTTCTAATCTTTTTTTACGAAGTCTGTTTACTGAAGGAGGTAAACTAGGATCAATTAAAGTTTTTTTAACATTTCTAACATCAAAGTCAGATGGAATACCTTTTACTAAAGCATCAACTGAATTAACAAGTAATCCACTTCCTCCTAATAAAAAACTTGCCATTGGCTCACTAACGCCTAATATTTGTGCAATGTTAGCAACTGTTCTACCTATAACTGGAATACCACCAAATTTTTCAAGATCAACCAAAGCTAAATCTTGAAGACCTAATATAGCTGCATCCACGCCTTCTCTATCATTAGGTGACATTGCTTCTCTCTTGGCATAATCTTCTTGTGCTTGTCTTTTTCTTACATTGTAGTCTGGAGCATCTGGATCTAAATTGTAATAATAATCAATAGGATCTTTTTTTCCAGTGATTACTTCATTAACCTCACTAACAGCAGCTTTATTATCCACGCTTTCTTTTTTATTTTTATGAATTCTATACATCTCATTATCTAATTCGTTTATTTCTCCAGCATCTGTTTGTTTAATAACATCGCGAAGATTACCACTGTCATCAGTAAATTGTAAAACTAAACTATCTAATTCAGCAGGTGTTAATTCTTCACCTGAATAATTTGATTGATATTCTTTTTTAAGCTTTTCTCTTACGTCAATTAATCTATCTTCTTTTCCTGCTAACGTTGCAGTATAACCAAGGGGTATTTCACTAGAGATATCTCTTCCTTTAGTTTCTAAGAAATCTTTTTCTGATATAAATTCACCATCAACAAAATATGTATTAACACCATCCTCTGTTTTTTGTCTTACTTGACCATATTTTTCACTCAACGGTGTATCTTCCGTAGTATTTAAATGAGTATAATATACAGTTTTTTCTTTTGGTGGTGTTGGTTTTTCCATTGTATACGTTTCTTTAAACGTTGGATCAGTATAGAAAGGACTGGTTTGATCTGCTAAATCTATCGTTATACTTTCTTGTTTGTTACCTATTTTATAAAATGTTTTTGGATTAGCTGGTTTAAAACCGTCTGGTTTTTCCATTGTATTTTTTTCTCTAAACTTTGGATCAGTATAAAAAATACTACTTTCATCATTTAAATCTACAGTTATTTGTGTTTTTCCATCATTGCCCCAAAATGTTTTTGGATTAGCTGCTTTAAAACCGTCTGGTTCCTCTATTGTCCAACTTTTTAAAAAATTTGGATTAGTGTATATTTCAGAATTTTTATTATTTAAATCTATATCAATTGTTTCATCGGGTGTAGTTTTACTGTAAAATGTTTTTACATCAGCCGGCTTAAATTCACTTACTTTTGATTTTGTATATTCATCGTATGCAAGATCAAATGCTTTTAACTTTAACTGATTATCAAAATTAGCTTGTGCTTGTTTTTGTTGATTTCTAGTTTCGGCAGCTCTTGCAAAACTTGGAGCAGATTCCGCAGTTGCTTGACCAAGAATATCTAATGCACCGCCAAATCCACCTTGATAAGATTTACCAGATAACAACCTACCGCCTAATTCTAATAAAGCAGAACTAGCCGTTTTTAATTTAGGAGATGTCTCTGGTCTACCTAAATCTAAACTTTGTAATAGTTTTAATCTTTCTTCTACCATGCCGGGTAATACTAAATCTCTTGAGGGAGAGGGTCCCTTACTTACATTGTTACCCCATTCTTCTAATAATCCACCTGTTCCGGAAATTTCACCTGAATAGCTCCCCGGTCCGTCAACATAGCCACGTTTTGGTGTATCTAAACCATACGTGATCCCTGTTCCGCGGTGCGCGTAGCCTCCTCTATTAAATAATTTTCTACCTAGTACTGCCATATTAGCCCATCAATGCTCCAAAACCACCTGCACCTGTTGCCATTATTCCAGCCGCTTGCGCGTATGGATTAGTTTGCGGTAGTGGTGATGTTACTTGTGTCCCCATCATTTGCGGTGATAATTGTTGTAATATACCAGCACCAGTTGAGAGTTGATTCCACGGCGCATTTTCTAATGCCATTTGATTTTGATAATTCACGTTAAGCCCAGTTTGTCCAAGTTGTTGTTGTAACCCGCCAATGCCCATTAACTGATTAACATCAGATTGTCCCATTGCTTGTGCTTGACCGCCAAGTCCTGCCAAAGCGCCGCTAATGCCACTTGTTTGTTGACCGAGCTGACCAAATGCTTGTGCTTGTTGCATTTGTTGTTGATTAGCTGCTTGTGCTAATCCCTGTGCTTGTTGATAATTTTTGGATAAATCTTCAAAGATACGACGTGACCGCATGTCTGCTGTATTACGCGCTAGTTCTGATTGTTGTAGCCCGTACCGTGAACCACCAAAGGCTCCTGCACCGACTGCTTGACCAGCTAGTTGGTTACTTGCCATTTGTGATTGACGATCAATTTCCTTTAAAGCTTCTTGTGTTACGTCTCCTTGGTATTTATTAAAATAAGGTTTATAAGCGTCTGGCCCAATATTCATTCCACCGAGTGCTTGTACACCGGCTCCTGTTGTGCCTAGCGCTGCCTGTTGTCCCGCACCGGCTGCTGCTAAATAAGGCTGATACGCCCCAATGCCGCCGTAAGCTTGTTGCATTGCTGCCTGTTGTGTTGGTGTAAATCCGTATACCTCTTGCGCCGGGACATTTAATGGTTGGCCCATCATTGTCCCCAACGTATTCGCCATCTGCTCCGTTGGTTTTTCTAAGTACTCCGGTACTATAGGTGTTGTTACTTCTGTTGCTGTAGCCATTTTTATGCTCTCGCCTCCATTCGATCCATTGCTTCGTACATTTTTCTTGCGCCTTCGCGACGGTCGCCTCCGCCCGCACCTCTGACTGCTTTAGCCGTCATGACAAATTCTCCGTCGCTTAGCATTGCCGGAATGGAATCACTTGTTCCTGTTCCCGGTCCCGTTGACTCTCCTCCTCCTTGCAAGTCCATGACACCACCTTGTGCCATTGCTGGCACGATAGGCATGTCTTGTGCCCATTGCAATTTAGGATTTAACATAGAGTCATAACTTAATCCGTGTGGTTCATAAGGATCAATTTGTTGTCCTACGTTTTCATCTGATGATGTTGAATCTATCAGCCATCCTAGCGCCGCTGTTGATAGTCCGTATAGTTTCGCTGCTTCCATGACATCCATGCCTGCTAGAGTAGCATCTTTAGCTTTATTCGCATTTAAATATTTTTCTAAAAAAATGTCTTCTTGACTTGGTGTTAAAGTACTTGCATCAAAAGCACCACCACCTTCTTCTTTTACAAAATTATCAAAACTTACTTTTTCTTTGTCACTACTACCAAAATTTTCCATGAATCTCCATTCATCAGTTTTAGGATCTTTAAATGCATCCCATCCTTGTCTTTCTCCTAGTTTTGAATACTCTGGATTTTCTTTTAAAAATTGGTCGTAAGCTTCACCTTCAGTTGGAAGTTTCCCCATCATTGCTTTTCCAATTTTGAGAGGATTATAAGTATCTAGTCCATAAGCACCTCTCATGCCACCACCAAGAGAGAAAGGACTTTGACCAGTTGCTAAGTTAGTACCTACACCTGCAATACCACCACGCATTGCCATCTGTGCCCATTGACTTGGATCACCCGGGTTTTCTCTTTTGTATTGACCAAGCATCGCGCCTGCCGCAGCACCTGCCGCTGGTCCGTACATCGCCCCAACAATAGGAGCAACATAGCCCGATACATCGGCTGCTGCTTTTCTCAGTCGTCTTCCAACCCATTTAAAAAAGAATTCTGGTTGTCCTGTTACAGGATTTTTTGAGTTTAGTTCATTACCAACAATGTATCTTCCGGGTTCAATACCCATGTCTACCATTGTTTTAAATAACCGTTTTTTCAATACAGGGTTCCTATCTAAAACCTCCATTGGAACAACGGTTTCGCCTTCTGCTGCATGCACGATATATGTATCTTCATAACGACCAAGGCCGCCAATCTTTGATACGAAACTTTTAAACTCGTTTAATGATTCTAATCCCTGCATGTTTATTTCATGACCTCTCCGAATATGTCTAGGCTATTCACCGTTATAGCGACATCGCGCTTGATGTGTTTTTCTTCTGTGGAAGTTGCAGGATTGTTAACGTCCGCTTGTGCTTCATTTTCACTAGCGTATTCTTTACCTGTTTGCGTATTGGAAACTGTCTCTTTGGTCTCAATAGGAAGAACTGCGGAAGTTTTCCTGCCAGCTAATACGTTTTCGTCCCTTTTTATACTCATTTTCCCATCCTTTTGCAATAGTTAATTAATATTTCCATTATTTCCTACGTACTAGACACTTCTAGCACACTAATAATTATACTCAAATCATTGCCATTTTGAGCTTGAGCCTTTATTATTTCTGATTCTTTTGCAACAAGTGGAGCAGGTGCTGACACTGTGCTATCAGATGTATCCTGCGCCATATTACCGGTTGCAAGAAGCTCTTGTGATCGTTTGGCTTGAATTGTTCTATCTACTTCTAAACTATAACTAACACTGCTTGAGTCTACAAGATATAACGATATGTTACAATTGTTTTCCGTATCGTCGTTTGATACACGAATAGATTTAACAATTGCTGTCGTCTCTGTTGGTACTGTATATACAGTAGTCAACTCATTAGTAGAGAGCTTTGTTTTATAGTTTGTATAGACGTTTGCCATTTATGATAAAAACCAACTTACCCTTTCATCTTCTTGTTTAAGAGTTTCTGGTACATATGTGTTGTTCAAGACAAATATCATTTGTTCCAGTGTTTGCACAAGTTGTGCCATTTGTTGTCTGTCATATTTTTCCGGTGCTTCCGGTAAACGTGGTGTTGTAATAAGTGCCATTAACTTCCCCTCATTCCGTCTGGTTTCATATCAAGTCTAAGTGTTCCGTATCGCCATTTATCATCAACGGCGTCACTTGCTACTCGTATAGAAATTTGTCGTCCACGTATTCGTGTATCTTGTTTCGTTGTACTTGTTGTTATATCATAGGAGCCGTGAGTTGTTTGTGTTCCTGTTGGATAGGGCCGTGTTTTTAATGTTACATCCACCGTACCCGCTTGGTT
>Ga0098058_1000691_pt1 | contig 11082 bp, 12 predicted proteins | sample 19_taG_FD_75061 | JGI IMG/M metagenome (GOLD analysis project Ga0098058, IMG submission 75061) | Marine viral communities from the Subarctic Pacific Ocean - 19_ETSP_OMZ_AT15317 metaG | ecosystem: Environmental > Aquatic > Marine > Oceanic | place: Pacific Ocean | collected 2015-01-19 | reverse complement strand
GTATAGGTCTACGACCTATTAAGTGTCTTTCATCTGTCATTATCAACTCCTATTTTAGTGCGGGTGTGGCATAATGCCATAAGAACAGTTGTTTGATTCTTTTAAAGACTTGATTGACTTTAAAGTTACTGAACCGTTAAATTCATTCATGCATTTTCTAAGTTTCTCTGCGGCTTGGGCACGTTGGTCTGATGTTTCATCAAATATAACTTTATCAAGATGATAAAGATTGCCTCTTTTTTCAGTTCTATTTCTATTATATGTTGCGTCCATTTGTACTTTACCAGTAGAAAAATGTAGATGTTCTACTGTAACCTCTGGTATAAAATGACATCTATCAATTCTTTTTGCAATATCATAAACCCAAGTATCATTATATCCAAAATGAAATACACCTGGTGTAAAATATCCTAATGTTTCATACCATTTTTTAGATATAATAGGAAATGAACAATGACTTTTCCCATTAATTAAATCTTCAAACCAACAACAATAAATATCATCATCAAACTGTTCAAGTTCTTTTTGTAGTTTAATATCCCAATCTTTTGTTTTATATATTTGGTCATCATTGCCCATTATCAATACATCAGCACCCCATTCTTTAGATTCGTACATAGCTTTTTTTGCTAACACGTTCCAAGACTTAGAAACTGATTGTGGTTTATCATATACGTTAAATACAGTTAGGCCTACATCTAGTAGATGTGGGAAGACATTATTTTTTTCATTATTTCTATATTGTTTTATTCGTGGGTCATCAGTATCTATATAATTATACATACGTATACTATTTTTCTTACTGGCCGTTTCATATACTGAATCTATCAGTCTATCTAGTTTGCCTGGTCTTTGTCTACTCGGTGTTAATATAGCTATATTCACTTACATTCTCCAATGTTCAGCAACCCATTTTCTAGGTTATATTTTCCCTATGGCGTTCTTGTTTTTAGACACACACAATTGTGTCGTGTTTTTTTCACAAATTACCCCATCCACACTGGATCCTTAAGCTCTCGCCTTTTGCAAGTTCTTACTTTTTGAGCTATGAGATCTTCTGATTTCGGTAGGGGATTGTTAAACTTCACGCTTCTACCATCTTGATATCCATCTCGGTATCCTTTAGTTCTTCCAGATCGGAATCCCATTATGTAAGAAAGTACCGATAGCGAAATTGTTGAAAAAATAGTTAGATATAACACCTGATTGTCCGTTGTTAATGTTTTATATTATGCAAAAAAGGCAAAATTTTAGACCCCTTAAGGAAGTATATTTCGCCCAATTTTCAGTAACACCTACAGTAAAAATAGAAACTTTTAAAGTTTAATTCAATCTTAATGTTGGCAACTGTTTTTGCATTTTTGATCAAGAATTGGACTAAATTCTAAATCTGTAATATCTTCTTTTTCAACAGGAATTTCGCCCACTTTAGTCTCATTTCTTTTGAACAGAACGAGCTGCTCAATGAGCATTTCTCTACTCTTAATAAGAAAGTCAGCTCTCTCTTCATCAGTTGAAACAAGTCCTAATAAAACAAAGTCTTCATCTTCTTCAAGAATTACATGAGAGTCTCTACTTGTCGTCAAATAGGTCTTCACTCTCGCTATTTGGTCATTGGTTAAAAACAAATCATTTATACCCATATCTGGATATGACATTACATTGAACTGGTTGGGATCCTCAGGAGTCCCCACTTTTTCCATTGTCAACTCCTTGTACGGAGTGTCCTCTACATAATCTGTTGGGTCTTGGAATGTATGATACAGTCCGAAGTAATGACCAATTTCGTGAGCGAATACATACTTCCTTGCAGACGCTCTTGCAATCTGAATCCCATATGGATTATTCATCCATGGAAATGTAGACAATCCAGATATTCCATCACCTATGGACAGTGCATAAAATACAGATATCGCATCCGCATGCTCTCTTGCCTGTTGTAAAAACATATAATTATCACGATAAGTATTAAACATAGTTCTTCGAGCCAATTCATACGAGAACTCATCATCACTATCTGCCACTATCTCGCTCATGATTGCCGACACATTTGTTATTTTGAATTTTAAACCCATTTCTTCATATATCGCTTCCGCATATTCAATGTCCTCTATAATTTCGTCCACAGTTACGGGAGAGTATATGTGAAGCTGGATTTCACCATCCTCATTGATGGTTTTATAGTAAAAAATGTGCAATGCAATTCTTAAACGAACATAGATGTCTTCACAGTTGTAAAACTTATCAAAAATCTGACCGGCTCTACTAGAATCCAAAATGTCTGTAAGAATTTCCTCTTCGCTTCCATAAGTACTATCCTGATTGCCTAATAGTATTGGTTCGTCTACTGAAAATTCTTCTGCGTAATTAAGAGGAGCACAGGATGTAATTGTGAAAACATATAATAGGATTATTATGTTCAACAGTTTATTATGCACCACATTAATTAATTATTAATTAATATTAAATAATCCTTTGTGTTTTTCACAATTTCAATAAGAAAAAGGAGAAAATCAAAATGCTAACATCTTTTCTAACCGTAGAGTTCATCTCAATGGTCGCTAGTGGCGTTGTGGGCTTCATCTTCAGATCCCTTGCTGAGAGGAGAAAGGCAGAGCAAGACCGCTTCAATCGAATGCTAGAGGCTATTAAGCAAAGCGATGACAGCATGAACCAGGCGGTCAAGAGAGTTCCCGTAGACGTTGGCAAGATGGTAAGAAGAACCATCGTTCTAACCATACTATTTGGGACTATTGTCGCTCCGTTTCTGCTTCCATTCTTTAATATTCCAGTAATTGTAGAAAATCAAGAAACAAGCGAAAGTATATTTTGGGGATTATTTGGATCAAGCAACACAACTGTGTACCATCAGATATATGGATTCTTGTTCACTCAAGAAAATAGACAGATACTATTAACAATTGTAGGATTTTACTTCGGAAATGCAGCAGCTGCTAATAAAACTTAATCTACTTCTGTTACCGTTGCTTATGATCGGATGTATGGGATCCACCACAACTAATTATAAGGTAGATTCTACCCTCAGACACCCTGAACCTCTTAAAAATTATTGGGAAGCCACAGGTGCTATTCAGCCAAACGGAGAGGTCAACTGGCTGTTCCTCGCCTGGTGGATCCCTCTTTTAGCCATAGGCGTGTTTATTATTTTTAGAATGTTTAGACGAGAGAAAGGTCGCCACTAGGTCTAGGCAACGAATGTCAAATTAAGGTCGTTTTCAACACTTATTGCATTACAGTAGTCTTTTAGGAACTTTTCTTTCATCTTTCTAAGTTTATCTTTCTTATTCTTAGTGATTCTATCAAGGTCAAGTGAACTATTCTTGACAAGTAATTTATCCATATTTTCTAGGCAAATCGACTTCGTTAGCTCAAGCAAGGACGGGAAGCAGAAACCAGAATTCTCAATTTCATCACACAATATCAGAGTTGAGCTTTTTTCAAGGAACGAACAGAATGAGCTAACAACAGAAGTCTTCCTGTAAGATAGTTTATTTCTTCTTTTGTACGACTTTTTTGATTTGATGATTCCATCAAATTTGTAAATAAAATCATTAAATACTTTAAGACTGTCTTTTAGGTCGTCTATACTAAACATCTTACTATCTAGAATCTTATTAATTCTTTTCTCTGTATGACTCCTTAAAAATGTTCTAAATAATATATACATTCTATCTGCTGATTTTTGCTCAAACTCTATATTACATTCAGATATCTTATGAACAACAGGAGAGGGAATGCTTCTGGGTAAATTATCTATAACGTATCTCTTACTTAAGTATTCTACTCCATTTGGAATGAATAAATCCCTCCAACAGTTAAGGGGTGTTACTTCACTAAGGTGATAGTTATCAAAATCTCTCCTACACCATCTTACCGCTAAAGAATTGTCAAGATAGCTGTTATTTAACATATGAGATACTATATTGTGTTTAAAGAAATCATTTATAAAATCAGAATCACCTCTAAATTCTTCACAATGAAATCTTAATGCAACCATGCGAGAAAAATATGACGTGAGTTTTTTATTTCCCATATTAGATTTTATTTTTCTATACAGTGATGAGGTTAAAAAGCTTAAGCCATCTGCCAGTTCTATAAGAGGTTTCTTAAGCACCTTGCTGCAAGATTCTGATACTTTACCTCTATACCATTCATTAATTATGTGATCCTGAAATTCATTCTTTATCTTTCTGCCCTTAACTTTTGATGGTGTTTTTTTTATTAAAGAAGATACTTCTTTTACTATAGACTCAAACCCGTTAATTGGATGGTTAGACACAGAGATGTCACCCTTATCTGTTGAAGTGACTCTGTAATGAACCGCATTCTCTGACCCAAACATAAGATTCTTTGCAGCCTCTTCCTCGTCTGTATAGTGAAAGGCAAAAAAGTTTGGAGTTGGATTCTCGTCTTCAATTATTGTGTTATGACTACTTATTAAATACTTCCTGCCAAGTCCAGGAACAATTTCTTGCCCCACAAGCATTATATTTATATTAAAGTCATCAGAGTCTATTACTACGCGATTGTCAATTCTGTCGACAGTTACCCACGTGCCAAAGATGCATCTCTTGTTACTTTTTTTCATACTGCATCCTTACATACTTAGCTTCTTGATTAATTCAAGAAATATTTTTATTATATCTGGATTTCCATCGCTGTTTGACGCGAAGCTACTTAAATCATCCACATAGCTCGTGTCTCTTTCTTTGAAAAAAACATCTGGACCTATAGAGGGCAAGAGTCTAATTAGCTCATTTTTTAAATACGGCAAATGATTAGGGAATGGATCTAGTCCGCCTATTACGTTAAAATAGTCAACGCATATCTCTTCAGATGGTGGAATATCTCTGCTGGACATTAAATAGACCACGTCGCCATCCCTGTGCGGTATGCAATTTGCATCGTGCTTATGATTCGTAAATCTCAAAATATCAGATCTAAGATAATACTTATTGTGATCTGCAAGGTCATTTCCATCATAATCATACTCAAAAAGTATTGGAGCAACGTGTTCTCCCCCTTTTATGTGATCATTACAGAAAAGACCGCTCCCCTCTATATCTGAGCTATCAACAAAAAGTGAGTGTATAAAATCTTCGTTCATCAGATTATATTTCTACTTTTTTACCATTTTTCTTTCTATGTATGACTCAACCTTCTTAAGACCCCTGACCTTCCTCATTCTGACGGTCTCTCTACAAAGGTTAAACATTCTACCAATCTCTAAGTTGGTGAAGTTATTTCTTGGATCAATGTGTAACACAAGAATGTCCTTATCTATTCCAGAAATATCCAGATCTGGAACATTAAAACCAGAATGAACGATATCAGCAATAATGTTCATTCTTTCGCTACTGCATTCTACTTCTTCGCTAACCATCTGTGACTCTAAACTAACCCAATTGCCTGTATCTGTGTCGTAACAACCATCGCCATCTACATATAAGGACTTGTCGTCTCTCGGAACCTTATACAAGGCGTGATTGATCGCTATATATGCATACGTACTAAACTTATTTCCCCTAACATAATCAAACATTCTAACTGCATTTAAAAGACTATCATAAACATCACCATAACACTCTTCTCTTTTTTGCATAGCATATTCATTATTGGCGTTGAAGAATTTATTTATACATTTTCGAACCAACCAATTATTGCACAAGGATAAATCGTTTCTAGCACCGATTATCATTGCATAGATATGAGAAACGTGCTCAGCGCTATCTCCCGGTTCAAGTGACGATATATAATTAGACATGTGAATTCTTGAGGCGTTATACGCCATAAAGAATCGTCGCTCATCCTCTCTTGTTAAATATTTTATCGCTCCAGACCCGCTATATATTTCAATCGCAGCATCCTTCAAGTCAGAAAAGCAAGACTTAATAATTGAAACAGGGAGAAGCTCCCCATCGCGATTAAACCCACTAATCGTTAAAATAACATCCTGGACAGTAAGATTTTTTAGCACCTGTAGCCTCCATATAGTAATTAAAGTAGCGAAAGATTATCCATCTCAAATCAAATTTACAAGTCCCTATGGAAGAAAAATGGATTTTTTTTGCCACTATTTTTATCGTATTTCCATAAGTGCATATCATACAAGGAGTAAAGGTATGCCTTGGAAAATAAATCTTTTTCATTCTCTTGGTACGAGATGTCCCCAAAGATGATATTTTTGATGCCAGAACCCAAAATGTGCAAGAAGCAAGAACGGCATGGCATTCCAGTTACGTAGATTCTACACTTAGATAGGTCTTGTTTTGAAGACAATATTGAATTGACCTCTGCATGGATCATGAAGTCATACTTAAAAGGTCTGATATTGGGAATGAGATGATCTGGACCACCTGGTGGAAAGCCATTATACCCAGTAGATATTAGTCTATTATCTTCATCTACGATTACTGCACCATGTTGAGTTTGTGCATCCGGAGATCTTTTTCTAACCAAAAAAGCTAATTCCATAAAATACATATCCCAACCTATTCGATTGGGATTTTCTTGATGTTCTTTTTCTTCTGTTATTGTTTTGACAAAATCGTTGAAGCTTTCAATAGAAAAGCTAGAGCTGGTAGTATCCTGCCTCTCCTGCTTCTCGTTCTGATTTCTCTGCTGGTGTCTCATGTCCTTCAAAAGTGTCTGTGTCTGGGTTGTACGTCTTAATGTGTCCCAGTTCGTGCATCAGCACTCTCTTAATTTCTTCCTTCAGCTTGCCTCTATACTCTTTATCATTCTTTGATCTCGGAATGCTAGGATACTTCTGATTTATCACATTTTCTAAATTTCTTATAGAAATTACCACATCTCTTGGAGATTGATTGCTGACGTGCCCCAAACTGGGTCCTCCAAAGATATCAATGACTATTTTATCCACTTCCGAAAAAACGCTCATATCTATTTCTTGCAATTCCTTTAAAGCATCCTCTACGATATCTCTATCAGGACCTTCAATTGCGACATTTGGGATTCCAACATTAGAATGCTCTGCTTTTTTAATATGCTTATACCACATACTATATTATTCAATGTAGCAAAAAAACACCCTTCCCTAATTAATAAATCTATGCACTTAGACCTTAGAAAGAAAAAAGATTTATTAATAAATTATTATAAATTATTATAAATTATTGACATTTAACTAGTGCGTCGTTAGAGTTATTCCTATATAATTCCAATAGTTCAATAAGAAAGGAACAATCAAATGTCACTAGAAGATAAACTCGATCATTATTTTGAATGCGGACTAAATTGCCTACTCAAAGGAGATCACGGAGTTGGAAAAACAACACTTGTTAACGACTGCTTCGGGCGGCACGGTCTAGTAGTCGGAGAGACTGCTCTAATCCTATCGGCTGCAACCATAGACCCTTGGGTTGACTTCATAGGTGTTCCCAAAGAAGTTACAAAAGACAATGAAACATACTTAGACTTTATATTGCCAAAACACTTTGCAAACGATACGGTTCAAGCAATCTTCTTTGATGAATTCAACAGAAGTCATAAGAAAATAAGAAACGCAGTCCTTGAACTCATTCAATTCAAATCTATTAATGGAAGAAAATTCAATAATCTAAAAGTAGTTTGGGCTGCGATCAACCCTGAAGATTCTGAGTCCTTTGAATACGATGTAGAAAAGCTTGATCCGGCACAAAAGGATAGATTCCAAATCATACTGGATGTGCCGTACCTTCCAAGCTATGCGTACTTCTCAAATAAATACGGAGAAAAACCTGCTGCAGCAGCTATTGACTGGTGGAAAGAGTTGCCAGCAGAAATGCAGAAACAAGTATCTCCGAGAAGACTAGATTACGCTTTAGAAGTTCACGGTCTTAATGGAGACTTGTCAGACGTACTTCCTTACGAGTCTTCTCCAAGAAGGCTTGGAAGGACGCTTATGCACGGATCTCCAAATCAGATATTTGCTAACCTACTCAATTCGAACAAAGAAGAAGAACTTAGTGACTTTCTAAACGACAGCAACAACATTGATGCGTGTATGCCTGAAATTATCAAATACAAAAAGCACATGAAGAAGTGCCTTCCACTCATAAGAGAAGAATCTCTGGTTAGCACTATTTTTAAACACAATGAAGCTAAAAAACACATTGAGAGTCTTCTTTTGTCAGCAAAGGACCACGAAGACCCATCGACTTCTCCAGATAAAAAAGAAATATCTAAATATGTTCAAGTTCTAGATGGTGTATCTCGATCAGATACAGATAAGGCAATGTCTAGCTGGGCTTACGAAACACTTGGAGAATGCATTCCTGGCTTCATGCTTGTAACTGGTCCAAAACTTACACTGCACCAACTTGAAAAGAACGTAATAGAAAGATACGATATTAATGTTCCAAAAAGTCATTACTCGTACAGGAAACAAGATGTAGTCAATTATGAAGCATCACAAGAATTAATTAATATAAAACAGAGATTAAGAGATGAGAAACAAACAATAGACAAAATAGAAATGCTACACAACGCTTCTCATTTAGTAAAAAGCAATCACGAAGATATAGAAAACTACGATACCGTATTGGACATTGTAGACTTATTTTGCGAAAGATCCCAGAAGAAGACTGTAGTGACTAAGGACGTGACAGAAGATATCTTATTTCTAGGGTCCTGGGGAATAGACTCTTTTGCGCAGGCAAATGACGTAAGCGAAGAGAAAAAAATAAAAACGTTGATTCGTAAAATTCCACATGCCTTGACAAAGTGTCTAATATCAGAAATAGAAGATAGCAAAAATGGATTCTCTATATTTATGCTAAAAGATCAAGCAAGAATATTCCAAGAGTTAATGAAGTGAGCGAAGTTAAAATAAAAATATCAAAAGAAGAGATTTTAAAAGTCTCAAGAGAGCTTGAAGTGCATCATGCAATATTTTATAAGCTATGGGAGATTGGTGCTCCCGTTTTAAATGAAAACATCAAAACTGCCTGCGTCTGCTTTGATAAAAGTGGATCTCTCCTTTCTTTTGAGTTTAATCCAAAACTATGGGACTCACTTACTGATTACGAAAGAGCTTTTGTGATATCTCATGAGTGTCTACACATAATGTTGAATCACGGCAAAAGAATGTCCAACTTAAAAAATAACGAAAGCGATATATCTAACGTTGCAATGGATGTGGCTGTAAACGAGATGCTCCTAAGTGGCTTTGGGTTCAAGCTAAATAAGCTGGGTAATTGCCCAAAGCTCTGTCTATGCAACACTACCTTTAAAGGAAAGGGCATATCAAAAGATAAATCTTTTGAGTACTATCTCAATCTGCTAAGAAAAGACAACCCAGAAGGAATGAGCTCACTAGACGACCATAGCTTCCTGCCATCTATTGACAAGAAAGTACTAGACCAGATCGCCGATCAACTACTAAAAGACCCATCACTATCTCAAGAAGAAATAGAAAAGTTCCTTGAGGTTACTGGAGAGCAAGGCGATGAGCAAGAAAATAATCAAGAGCCTGGAGATATTAGTGGCAAATTATGGCAATCAATACAAAAGAAAAAAGTAAAAACAGACAAGCAAAAATGGCTAAATCTTGTAGCCAAACTTGGACGATCTGTTATTAAAAAAGGAATGAAATCCGATGAGCAATGGCTAACTAAGCCAAGAAGAATGTCATCGTTTGATCCAGACTTCTTTTTGCCATTTGAGCAAGAAGAAATATTCTACGAAAAAAACAGGTTTAATACCTGGTTCTTTCTTGACTGCTCTGGCTCGTGTTATGATTATGCGAGCAAGTTCTTCAATGCAACCAGTGCTGTTCCAGAAAAACACTTTGATACTAGGATATTTACATTTGACACTCAAGTAAAAGAGGTTGAAAAAGAAGATAATGAGCTCTTTGGCTTTGGAGGGACATCATTTTCTTGTTTAGAAAAATATATTCAATCTCAAATATTAAAAAATAAAATAAAATACCCAGACTTAATTTTTATCCTAACAGATGGCTATGGTGATGTGGTTGTTCCTCAATATCCTAAAAGGTGGATATGGATAAATACTACCAAGACGGATGGCAATATTCCTAAAGACTCTTCAATAGTTAGGTATCAAGACTTAATATTTGATTAATTTCCAGATTGAGGATTCGATGGAAGTCTTTTTTCTACGCTTGTAGAGTGCCCTCTATTCTCGTCTAATAATATAAACAACGTAACCTGAAGCTCTTTAAGCTGTAATTCCATTTGATGCAGCTTTTGAGATATGTCTGCAAGGGCTATTTGCTGATCATTCTTTACGCCATCAATTGCTCTTGATATGTTGTCGTAATCGCTTTTTAAGCTAATTATTTCAGACTGCATGAACTCTATCTTTGCATTAGCAACAGATTGTGTAGTGTAAAGTGTTGCTGCAAAAACTCCGACTGTTAACAATATTGTCCAGATAGCTTTTACTGTTGATATGTTTATATTTTTAGTTGTCAATTCTTTTTCCCCATTTTAGGTGACGATGATAGCTTACTTTATTTATTATTTAATTTTTTAAAAATAACCTTTATTAATTAAAATTATTTGTACCTTGGGATTCCGCCTTCGTCAATAAGAGATGGAGATATTGACTGATTATGTACTATATACCCATCACCAGCCATAAACATATTAAAAGGCTCTGTATCTATGCAAATAGACAGTATATCTTCATCTATATATTTCACACTAGATATAATCTCTTCTGAAAAATCTTCCCTTACAAGATAATCGCCGACAGATATGTTTTCTGCCTTAACAAATACGTATTTTTCCCCTGAATCCCTTCTTATTAAAATATTATGCTCAAATGTCAATTTAAGTGAACCATTAATTTCATAATATGAAGATTCAGCTAAAAAGGATATACTATTAATCTTTCCATCAAGATTATTCCAATTATCAGAAGATGAAGATTCCCAATCATTGAGATGCTCTGTATATGGGTTGTCTAATATGCTAGTTGAATCATTTCCAAAGGAAATAGTTTTCACATTATCCCCAGGGATTAGATCTTCTGCCAAAGACGAGGAACCGTCACTCATAAGTACAGTAGTCCCAAAAACGAGACAGCCCTCTG
>Ga0098058_1000688_pt1 | contig 11106 bp, 9 predicted proteins | sample 19_taG_FD_75061 | JGI IMG/M metagenome (GOLD analysis project Ga0098058, IMG submission 75061) | Marine viral communities from the Subarctic Pacific Ocean - 19_ETSP_OMZ_AT15317 metaG | ecosystem: Environmental > Aquatic > Marine > Oceanic | place: Pacific Ocean | collected 2015-01-19 | reverse complement strand
CCCTTACCACTCCGGTTTAGAGAGTCCGTAAGCTCTGTCTTCACGTCTGTCATCGTGGGGTTGGCCCACGTGTCCGAGATCGTAGTGCCAGCTACAACAGGGTTCCCAGCAGGGAGTGTGTGGTTACCGTTTGAGTCTCTAGACATTAGTAGCCTTCCTCCTCTAAATCTTGCTGTGTCATGTACTGCCCCGCTACGCTTCCTGGGCTAGTGGGTAGTGTGTCACCCGCTTTCTTAAGATACCTCTGGAACCCTGATCTACCTAGAAGGATGTTTTGGGCAGTCTTGGTGGATAGAGCTTTACCTCCTGCGTATGCAATAGCGGGACCAGCCAACCCTCCCGCAGCGCCTAAGCCTCCTAACCAACCCATCTTACCCAGATTCACAGCATTTAATGAGGCTATTCTACCCCATAAACTAGGTGCTGGCAAGTCCTTACCTAGAATTGTCTTAGCTCGCTCTGCGAAGTCCTGCATCGGGCCTGTCTTAGACACTTGCTTGCCCAAGGGGGAGAGGGCTGTGGCAGAGTCGGCTAGATTTGCTGTAGTAAGCCCGTCCGCCTTACTAGCAGCGTGAGCCACCCGCCTAAAGTTATCATACTTCTCATTAAGCCCATTGTAGATTTTAAGCATGAACTGCCTGTCACGGGTCTTACCCCCTGCGCGTATCCCACTAAACCACTTGTTGACGTGCCCATCAAACGACTTAACCACACCGTCTATTCCTGGTAGGTCAGAGGTATCAGCCAGCTCACCTAATGCAGCTCTCAGCTTGGGTATACTCTTACCATCTATGCCACCGTCTACTGTGTAGTCCTTAACCAGCTTCTGCACCTTAGAAGAAGCAGCTTCTGACATTTTACCCCACGGGATAGCTTCTGCATCTGGCAGGGAGTACTTACCTATGGAGCTTTCGTACCCATCAACGAAGGCTTTCTCTAGTGTCTTAACATCTTTGCCGTTCATACCCTCTGGCGTAGCCATCTTAACTGCCTTCTTCATTATAGCTCTGTCGGCTGCAAGCACTTGCTTGTTCAGCGCATCAGTGCCTGGAAAGAAGGGCAGAGCGTCTCCGTACACCCATTTAACGAACGAATGAACAGGCCCCGCGTTCCCATCTACCACAGAGGACAGAGGTAGCTGTTCGCCTATTTCTTTCTCAAGTGCCTTAGCCGCGCTAGAGGACTTAACCAAGCCCGATCCACCAAGCTTATGAATCGCACCCATACCAAGTCCTAACGCTCCGGCCGCCGCAGCGCCAATAGAGGCCCCCTGAGCGCGGTTGTTTGGCCCCGCTGCTATGGCACCACCAGCAGCGCCTTCGGCTCCCAGAGCCGCTGTACGGCTTCTGGCAAGCCCTTGCGCCAGCTTGGGTACTTGCTTGGCTGTTTGAGCAACCTTAGCCCCTGCTCCTATAACGCCTAACGGAGCCAGTGCAGCAGTTTCACCGATGGTAGAACCTATCACACCGCCCGTAGTGTCTAACAGGGGAGCGTCTATTTCAGCAGCTTGTTCCATCTCCTGATCTGTGACACCCACACCCTCAACGCCGAACTCTTCACCGATGCTGTTGGCGATGTTACCGACATTTCGGCCAATGTTAGTCATGCCCTGCCCAATGCCAGCAATCATCTGGTCCATGAACGTGTACTCTTTACCACGAACCTGCCCCATCTGGTCAATGCCGAAGCTGTGGTCAGCCTTCTCGGTGTAATTGTCTTCTACCCACTTGGTTTTCCACTGTTTAAGAACCTGTTTATCATCAACGTTGTCAGGAATACCCCTAAGAATACTACCATCGGGCATTTCAAGAGCGTGGGTTTTCATTGTTTTATGTCCCTCCAACTTCGTACAAGCTCTTCTTCTTCTTCTCCAAATATGTCACTGTACTCTATAACTGCCCCACGGTTGCTAGTTTCAAAGTCTGGTTTCTCAGAAGCTTTTGTGTAACTTCCTGTGCCCACTCCAGGCTTGGCGTCTAAGTGATCTAGACTATCTGGTGTGGGGCCAGCAGTGGTGATGTGATTGACTTCGGCAGCAGTCATGGTACTCCAGTCACGCCACCCCTCGTACTCAGGCAGCTTGTCAAAGTAGTCCTCCGGAACTTTCTTGCCCTCAATGGCTGCGAGCGCCCTGTACTTCATTCTTGTCTTGGTAACTTCCTCCAACCTAGCCATTACCCTTCTGGTGTGCTCTGGTGGGGAGTCTGCATCAAGCTCCAGTGCTGACTTCCACGCCCTAGCCTCACTAGGGGTCAACGTAGCACCGAACATTTGGTTACGAACGGGAAGGGTGAAGTTACTTGCCCAACTGGCAAAGAACTCTGCGGATTCAAACAGTATTTGAGCGTCTTCATCTGAAATGCCGGGAAGGTACTTAGCAACGTCCTTTAGAGTTAAAAACTTCATAGCATCAGCAGTGCCTGGAATGTTAAAACCAGCCATCAGTTTACTAGTCTGCGAGTACGCATCCTTGTATAAAGCCATAGAACGACGTATGCCGTTAAGCCTGGACATGTCATCTGTTACAACTTTAAGCTCCCCCGCCGTGATCTTGATAGCCTCGCCATCCCTAAGCACGTCCAGCTTGGCTTTCTCGGTGGCTTCCGTAGCCTGATTGTGTCTCATTTTCTCCATCAGCGCACCGTACTGCCCCAGAGCGCGTAGACTGTTACCCTGCTCCTTCAGCTTGTTAGCCTGCTCCTTCAGCTTGTTTTGTTCAGTTCTATAGATCTGGGTTCGTTTGTTTTCCTCACTATCTAGTATGGTGTTAATCTCGTTGTCAGACGAGCGCATGTACTCAGCGGCCTGTGCAGCTATCTGTGGATCACCATGACCAATGCCAGCCTTCGCCCCTGCTTGCTGCTCCCTTATGAACGCAATCTTATCCTCGTAGTTAGAGGGGCGCTGTACCTCTTTAGACAAGCCCCCTTTCCAAGGTCCTGGTATTTGCTCCTTAACAGTAGCGGGGGGCCTCTGTGCAGCAAAGTTACTGAATGCACTGCGACCCTTCTGCCGACCCTCCTTAGCCTTCTCAATCTCTTTACGAGCCTTACGCAAGTTTCGCCTCTTACCTATACCACTTAGAAAGTGGCCTAAGTGCTCCATTGGATTGGCAGCGGTATAGACATTACCCTGCTGACGACCTTGGGGGCCGCTACCTCTAAAGTCACGGTAGTCAGCTTTGTCAGACTTATACTCCCCCTCCATCTGAGCTATGTTCTCAGCGCTCATGCCAGCCATTAGCAAGGCACGTTTGGTCTCTTCAGTCATCATGGCTTCGAGCTCCTATAATCACCAATGCCTGTAGCAAGTGACCCAGCACCTGACATCATACCCTGCATAGCTTGTTGCTCTGCGCTGAACCTGTTAAGGTCCGCCTCCCCCTGCATCTTGGCCGCAGCCAAGAACTGCGTAGGCTCAGCCTTAGTAGCCTGAGCGAAGTTAGGCATACTAGGCATCCCAACTTGCTGCCCAGTCATTAGCGCGTTAATCTTATTGAGGCTCCAACCTTCACGCTGTAGCTGTTCAGCAATAGCTTGTTGACGCAACTGGTTTTGGAACCCAGCGCCTTGCAGCCCTTGCTGAAAGGCTTGGTTACCGAATGCTAACTGCTCTTGAACCTGCTGCTGGCGCTGCTGGTCTGCGTACTGAGACTGCGCCATTGCTTGCTGGAACTTTGATCCTGCACCAGCACCAGCTTCGCCACGGAGGGCCGCTGCCTGTGCGAACGCTTGTTGCTGTGCCTGATTCTCAAACCCTGCCTGTCCCAACTGCTGATCATACGCTTGCTGTTGAGCTTGGTTCTCAGCGCCAAACTCCCCTAGAGCCTGCAAGTATGCTTGCTGCTGCGCTTGATTAGCGAAGTTACCCATAGTGGTAGTTTCCCCAACATCCTGTTGACGACCCTGTAAGTCCATACCAAACTCACGTGTAGCCTCTTGGCCCCCAGACATGATTGACTGGTGCAGAGCGCCTTGGTACGCATCATTCTTCTGGCGGCTGAAGTTTTCCATCTGCGTATCGTAGGCTGCATCACCAGGACGGAGGCCTTGGTTGACCAGCCTACTTTCCAGTGCAGCACCCCTCTGCTCCCACTGAGGGTCTAAGCGTGATGTTGCTCTGTCGTAGTACGCATCTTCCACACGGTTGCGGGTACTGGCCCCTGTGCCGACGGTTGGTGCGTCATCAAAGTTCAGCGCAGACTGCGTTGTGTCCTCGTTTACCAGATCTGTGTTAGGATTACCAAGCGTACTATCATCAAAGTTCCTGATTAAACTGGTAGAGGGGTCGGGACCCTCTGGTAAGCTGGGGTTCGTGGCTGCCTGTCCTGGTATGGTACCCATCTGAGTAAGCCCTTCACCATAGTACGCAGGTTGATCAGGTGTGGCCCCAACTCCAGGTAAGCTGTCAAAGAACCCCGTAGGGCTCTCTAACTCCTCAGCCGCTTTACCCATAAGACCAAGACCTATAGCACTTCTACCAGCCCCGAGTTGCTGCTGATAATTCAGCGCTTGCTGTAGCGCGGGGTCTAGCCCTACCGTTTGATCCCATCTGGTAACTTGCTTACCCGAGGAAGGGTCTGTTATGCGTTTAGCGTCCCACGTGGAGCTACCAAACGGAGTGTACTGATCAGGGCGATTCGCATACGTCTGCATACGAGTTACATCTTCTGAAGATTCCCCCTGCTCTATCGCAGCCCCTCTGTAGTCCGGTGAATCAGGTGCGTCTTTAAAAAGTCCCATTAGGCAGCTTCCTCATTAGTGTTGGGGAGCCAGTGCCCTAAGTTTTCTAGCCTGCCTTCTAAAACAACCTGATCAACCCCCAACTGGTACCCATCTTTAACTTTGTACACTTCTTCAAACCCGATGTGTTTAGCGAGTTTTATCGTCTTTTCATTGGTAGAAGGTACTAAGCCTATCATAATCTGTTTGTTACACACGTTGAATATGTAGTCAGCTATCTCTTCAAAGAAGCCGTTCCTAATAACCATTGGTGTGTCAATCCACCAGTGTACACACACGCTGTTGAATGTCCAGTTGTCAAACACTGCCACGCCCACAGGCTCTGTTCTTTCCCCTGTATCTCTAATGGCAACTATACCCCTAGTCTTGTCCGTGGCTGCTATGCCGAGCAGCACTTGTATCCACTCCCAGTCACGTGTGTAGTTCATAGGCATAAATGTTATCATAACAAGCCCCCAGACTCTACTACCATATCAACAGCTATGAACTTACTAGTGTTAACTGAAGACCCCCGCATGGCATACCCTACGTATCTACCCATACCAGCAGCTCCGTACGTGGGATTAATCCCTGCGCCGTTCCACACATCGGCGTTCCACACACCAGCGCCCAGAACAGCGGTACCGGAGCCACTTATAAACAGAGGGGTTAATTCACCGAACGTCTGTGTAACTGATCCCCAGTATGTACCATCGTTGTCTACTGTTTGATTGTACGTGCTACTAGCCAGCGCTCCAGCGGGGTCAATCGTTAATGAGATAGTGGTGCCATTGGCGGTACCTGACATGTACGCGCCAACCCCCACACTAGAACCTTCATAGACGCTTGTAGAGGCGCTCCATGTGCAGGTTATAGCACCAGCATGAGTACCAATAGTGACGTCTATAGTGGCTACACCGCTCTCCTGCGTAGCTCCATCAGCCAGTGATATAATAACGTTATCAGAGGCGTCAACTTTAATACTATGAAAGAACGTACCAGTATCCCCCCACAGAGCCAAGTCAGCCACACTGGAGGGAGGAGTGTTTAGAAGCTCAGTAGTATCAAAATCATATCTAGCTTCAATGTTGTAAGAAGGGTGTGAACCTGCGGTGAATATTGGTCGTATAAAGTGTACCTGCTTTTGTCGCATAGGAGACCCAAAATTACTGAAGGCGCTAAGAACAGACCACGTGATAGACAAGGGCAGAGGTGTACCCGCTATTCTAATGTCGTCAACATTTCCGCTGTAGTAGTAGACCCTATTGGCACTGTCCTGCGTAGTGCAGAAGTAGAACTCATTGCGGTACATGGCCCCATGCTCTATTGGTACGTCCCGCCAAATAGCCCATGCCTGATTGGTAAGATTCAGCACAAACTGCACACGTTTCCATGACGTAAACGCTGGAGTAGTTATGACCATCGTACCGTCTTTAGAGTTAATGACTAAGCCCCACCCAAAAGTATTTCTGCCATGAGACATAACTTCTCGAACCCACGGCCCTATCTTGTCTGTTAATAGGTTTCGCTCGTTGGTTAAAGTCTTACCCTCTATAAGTGATGACACAGATGATACGCCAGCTACAGATAGCAAGTACACGTCACCGCCGTACTCCACACCACACCGTCTACCTATCGTGGGAACCTCACCTATGAACCAACGACCACGCATGTCCATGTCAAGGTCAGGGTTTGTAGCCTCCCACAAGCTAACGTCCCCAGAGCTTGAAAGCGCAACCATTAGGTCATCTGCACCAGCCCCGCCATCACGTGTGAAGCTGTGTAGACTGGATAGAAACCCACCATGCGGGTGCTTGTTGCCAAACTCAAACTTGGTAGGGGTTCCGTACAGCGCAAGAACATCTAAGTACCACGCAGTCTGCGTGTTCTCCGCAATGAACCAAACTCGTTCTTTCCACTTCATGACGTAGGCAAAAGTGGCGGGGTCGGCGGGGGAAGCGATTTGAGTGGCCCCTGTACCTTGTGCTATCTTGGCCCACGTAGTAGTGCTTTGGGTCCAGACGTGGTAGCCGTTGGTTTTATCACACAAAAGTATGTATGAGGCCCCGTCGGTATCTACGTGCTGAATGTAAGAGCAAATACCCGCGCCATCAGTTTGAGCAGCCCATGTGTGGACCTCTGTGGGGCTGGTGTCCCCACTGGTTGACACGTCCCATATACCCTGTTCATCACACATAAACAGCTTGTCGTCTGTGCCGTCCTCTGCTAGGCCGTTGTAGGAGACCATAGTGTATGGATTATCACCATCAGGACCGTTGCCGTACTCAACGTAACCCTTGCGTACTTCACACCCTTGGTCTTTAGGCATGAGGTTGAACGACAGCACACAAGTTTCGGGGTCCATGTGTCCAAGAGCTTGTCTAGTGTCAATCCCCTTAATGGGGGCTGGCATCCCAACCCCTTCGGAGGTTTCCTCTTCGTATACGGAGAGCATTAAGTTCCGAACCCTGTATCCGGCACGTTACGCAACGTGTCGAGGTATGGGTAGCCACTAGAACCGCGCCCTGCGTTCAGTATTGGGGCGCTAACGTCCTTACCTGCTCTGGAAGAAAATACTTCTTTAAAGTCATCCAAATCAGCAGCAGTCTTGAACCCTTTAGCTTGTCGAAACGCCAGTTTGAGATATCGTGTTATTAGTGTCTCAGGGTACAGCACGATGTCAGTAGGTGCTGTAACTTTGTCCTTGTACGTGGCACTGGAAACATCGTTGTACGTCCACAGGGAATCAGCAGCCCAATACTTGCTGATGTACTCAAAGTTGATATCGAGTGCATCTATGACGGGGTCATTAGGATGTACCCAGAATTGGTTCTGGTCTTGCCTGAACGACACAAATATGGTGGACCCCCCAAGATCTCGCCCCAACAGGTAGGTCCAATCTTGAGCAGATAGGGGTCCATAAACTGGTGCATTGTTAGCTCTCTCCCAGCCTGTTTGATCAATCATGTAGTTGAAGTCTTCAGGTAAGTCGTACTTACCATCGTCAGCAGCAGCGGTCGTGATAGAGTGCTCTCTAACCTGTATCTGCCACTCGTTCATCTCACCTAGACGCTTACCACACATCTGAAGTAACGCAACAAGTTGAACAAAAGCGGGGTCGCTGTCTGTAAAGACATCTGTTATGGGCGACAAGCCAACTTCCACAGCCACTTGATTGACTATGTTGTTTACAGTTTCATACCTTGTCGCTGCCATAGATTAAGCCTTCGTTGTCTTCTTCGTACCCTTTTGAAGTTCCGCTATTTGTACAGCCATTTCTTCGATAGCGTTGTTCAGCGTAGCTATCTCGTTGTCCTTCACCTGTAGCTGCTCAGACAACCTGTCAATACCCCCTGTGCCGTTAGCCAGATCAATGAAGGCTTGCGCTTTGTTCTTAAGCGCAATAATACCACTAAACTTCTGCGCCTCCGTGTCGTTAAGGTCAGCCAACTGTTCCACAGTACGAATGTTGAAGTGGTTAAGCTCTTCAACCTCTGACTTGGAAAGCGCGGGCCACGCCGAAAGAGGTGTGCCAATAAGCCCCTGCTCCTGTCCGGCTTCATACGCCTTCCAGTATTGAGCAAATCGCTGTTTGTCCTGCGGTCTAATGGGGCGGTCAATAACATTTGACCTATTCCCAGGAATCATAATACGAATGTATGGTATTTCTTCAAAGATAGGTCTGCCCTCTTCGGCTGACCTAATCTGGTTTTTCTTCGTGCCCTGATAAAACTGAACCAACAAGTTGGCATCACTATGAAACCTGTTACTGTGGTCCTGATTCGCTAACTGTGTTAAGTCTAAATCAGCTTCTGCTAAAGCCATGTTAATCTCCTAATAAAAAAGAGAGGGGAGCTAAATAAGCCTCCCCCCGTGGGTTAAGCTAACGTTCTACCTACTATCGGATAGTTAAAGAAAGCATCAGCGTTTGTCGCTTCAGAACCGCCAGTAGCAGTACCAAGAGACAAACCGTTGATAACCTCCAAACCGGCAGTCGTAGCATCATCCACAGCGCCAGGAGTAGCACTAGACGTCAGCTCTGTGCCGAGGGCAGCAGAAGCCAAAGTTCGTGCAGAACCTTCACCGTAGATCTGTAACCAGCCGTAGCCGCCACTTGCGATTGCTGCCATAGCAGCTCCCACAGGACGACCAGCACCAGCTCCAGGCGCAGAAGAAGTTGTGTCCAACATCTCTGCGCTAAACGCCGAGTCAATCACACACAGATAACCGGCGGCTGTGATAGCCTCGGCAGCTGTGACGTAGATGTACTCCTTTTCACCATCAGCGGCATCTTTGTCAGTATAGCCAGCTTTTGTGCCAACTCTAAACTCTGCGCCTTGAGCCGAAGTTTTTACACTTGTGGGGTCAAACCCTATGATTTGCGTCATTTAGGTATCCTCCAATCGGCCTTGGAACTGAGCCCCTGACGAAGTCAAGTTACCAGCCCATGCGATGATTTGCACTTCTGCATCCTGGTTCGTAGCATATCGGCGATTAGGCGATAGCGGAACCATGTTTCGTTGCTTGTGCGGACGGAAATGTAGGTAGTCACAATTCAGCATGAATGCTGTGCTTGAGTTCATAAAACCACCAATTCCACCGTCAAGTACGACGTCAGTGTGCATGAATTTCAGAGTTGGAAACCCTAGGTCTCCTGTCTCTGTCCCGTTAAAGCGTTGCTGAGCCTGAAGTGACGCAACGTAGAGTAACCAGTACGCATTATCCATGATAATGAGATCTGGAGAATCACTGCCACGTACTAGATTAGCCCACAGTTCGTTGAGTTTGCCTTGGATGGTGCTTGAAGTTACAACACCGGCATCAACGATCTTAGAACGCCAAAACGCATTAGTTGAAGTTGCGCGATTGATACCACCATAAGTACCCGTTGTCGGGTCGGTGGGAACAGCCGCATCCAAACCGGTGACCTCTTTACCGCCAGAACCAGTACCGTCTGAGTATAGACCTTCAGTAACAAGGTTGGACAAAGTAGCTTCCGCTACACTCATCCTACCTTCCATAAGATCAATCATCTGCTCACGGCCAGCGTTCTGTAGTTGCTCCAAACCGGAGATAACTACAGGAACTGCCGCTTGTTTCCAATCAAACTCGGCTGCAGAAATTACGTCAGAAGCACCTACTGGCAAGAAGTCATAACCCGAATACCAACCAGCATTCGAGTTTTCCGCAAACGTCAACTCCTGATAGATCTGATTACCGCCAGAAGCGGTTTTGATCTTACCTTTGGTGTTGAGTTTTGCCAGCAACGCATTATTCTTTGTTACGTTGTCTGCCAGCTTGCGGGTCCGGCTTTGGATAGTGGTAGCGATGATGTCGCTAACATTAGGAAAAGCCATTTTGTGTCCTCACAAATAAGTTTAAGGTTTCTACCTTACCTACGCATGGGACCGTCTTCCTCGTTGGATGAGACTTGTCTTGCAAACTTTGCCGATGGGAGCTAACTCTTCGGCAAAGTAGGATCAAGTGCTGCGTATTTTGGCACTAATAGCAGCACAGAACAAGAGTATTTATGAAGCGGCGTCCCACGCTTTGTTAAGAGTGGCTCTAAGGTCGTCATCATCTGTTTGCTCCAGTATGCCGTTGCCCCCTAGTGGAGTGTCACTAACACTACTAGCGGCCCTCTTAGCCTTGTCTATACTGCCTTTGTTAGCCCTAGCCGCTAAGGTGTCTCTAACCCCCTTGTTGATCTGGCAAGCCTGTTCATACGCATCAAGCAGGGTCATGGGTTGGTTCTTTTCACCAGCCACTCTAAACAGCGTAGCCATTTCGCCCCTGACGTCGTTACCAAACTCCTGGTCTTTTAAGAACGTTTCAGTCTCGTTTGCTATGTTCTGATTATTATTTACGGTGAACTGCTGCTGCTGAGTTTGCCTGTTACTGTAGTCTTGCAGCAGGGGTTTCGCCCAAGAAGGTGCTTGTTCTTGTTCCACACCCTCAGGGGTTTCCCCAACTAACAACTGATCCACCATGTCTATATCTACACTGTAGGTCTTCATAAAGCGATGTATCAGTGCGGCTTTAGCTTGCTGATTGCCTGACTGTAACGTGGCGGCCATTTCCATAAAACCGTTGTAAGCAGACAAGGGGGTGGCCCCCTCTGCTGCTAACTGTGCGCCGAACTTCTGTGAAATGCCGTAAAACTGGTCTAGCACCTTTTTGTTTTCTGCGGTCGCCTTAATGAGAGCACTGTGCTCACTTTCTCTGCGCTTAATTGCAGCGCGTGAAGAAGGCGGTACATCTTTCCAGACTTCTCGTTCTTCTGGTGTCCAGGAAGCAGGGGCTTTCTCTTCTGACTCAACCCTCTCTTCCTCTGCCTTAACTTCTTCTTGCTGCTGGACCTCTTCTTCTTCTTCTTCTTCTTCTT
>Ga0098058_1000687_pt1 | contig 11119 bp, 4 predicted proteins | sample 19_taG_FD_75061 | JGI IMG/M metagenome (GOLD analysis project Ga0098058, IMG submission 75061) | Marine viral communities from the Subarctic Pacific Ocean - 19_ETSP_OMZ_AT15317 metaG | ecosystem: Environmental > Aquatic > Marine > Oceanic | place: Pacific Ocean | collected 2015-01-19 | reverse complement strand
TACATCAAATATGCCATTAGCTCTCTCTTCTATAATTACTACATCTCCTACCTCTAGTGTAGTGTCAGCTATAGCTTCTGCTACAGTATCAAAATAAAAAGGTGTGTTCTTATCTTCTATATCTGTAATTCTTTGTTCATGGTTAGCCGGTGCTATCGACTTCCATTTCTCTCCGTCCCATCGGAATGTTACTATCCCCACAGTGAATGTATCACCAGTAGTTGGGCTTGCTGGGTATTGTGGCAAAGCCATAATATTCTCCTGTGTTAATTTAATTTACTTGTTAAGTTGAAATAACAATCATAAACCCCTCTCGTGAGAAAGGGGTTGAGTTTGTTACTTAGTTTTGCATTCTTCCTTGATTGCTAGTAGTTCTTTATTCATTTGTACTAAGCACCTGCTCTTGACCTACTTATCTCGTACCAGTTAGTCCCACGCCATATAAACTTGATACCCATGTATTCATCGGCTGCACTAAGTCCAGAAATTTTAACTGTGTTGTTTGCAATAGTCGCTGTTGTACTCTCTATAATTTGCACTGAAAATCCTGCAAACCCAAATATCTCTACTGTTTGCCATTGATAAGTTCCTGCTGGCAAAACGCACGATAATCTATTTGCTGCTGTGTTTAACCTCACTGTAGCGTGTAGCTCATCCGGTATTGAAATAGTTGTAGAATCCGCTGCTATGGTCTGCTCTGTAACTGACTGTGCGTGTAGTGATAACCCGCCAGACCCGTTAAAGTTATTTGTTCCAGATGTTGCCTTTGTTGCACCATTAGTGAGCAATACAGGTATTGTTGAGTCGTTAGCTGTTGCTGGTGAGATAAACGAATCAGACCCATTAAACGAGATAGCGCCTCCGTCTAAGGTTATTTGCTCTTGATAGTCTGAATTGTTTAAACTAATAACACTATTTTCTGAAGTTGTTGTCCCAGTGATGTCAGTCCATACCATAGTCAATGTAGAGTTTGTCTCCAACGATACATTTCCGTCTATTGTTATATGGTTTGAATCATTGGCCCCTCGCATACTTATTTGACCGCCATCAGTAGCTATTGCTGCAAAGTTACTACACCCTGATATAGTCTGCCCTGTGATGGTCGCCGCGTTAAAATTAACTCTACCCATACTTGTGGCAAAGAGACCATTGTCTGCCGTTGACATGGTAACATCCCCAGCGATATTTAAATTATCTCCCGGGGTTAATGCTTTAGCGAGGGTCGCACAATTCTTAACTTCTACGCTTAGGTTAGTTGTAGTGAACTCCATCTGCCCACCACTTTCTGTAAGAAGGCCAAAAGATGTAACGGCTTTATCCCTACCATCTACAGTAACGTCAACTGCGTGTACATAGCTGTCCATCCTGTGAGAAGTTAATAAGTTGTCTATAGCTGTCGAGCCTGACGCTGGCCTTATATGGAAAGCCTGTATTCCTAATTGTCCCTCACCATTATAAATACCATAGCTGTATGTATCCGTAGGCTCAATAACTACATTAGCGGGGGTAGTTGTATTTCCTTTAAGGATTATTCCCCCGTTTAAAGTATTACCGTTTTTCTGTGTTCTAGCCGTTATAGTCTTCCCTCTACCAAAAAGTATAGCTGGTCTAGGGAGTTCTACGGAGGTTGTAGAAGGTAGGTAGTTATCGTTGTAAGTTCCATCAGCTAATTGTATTACCTGCTCATGGTTAATCACATCCGGTAATTGATCATAAGCATATTGTATTGTTCTAAATGCACCTGCACCAGAAGATACGCCCTTACCGAACCCATCTGTTCCAAGAGAAGCGTCTACATACCAAGTCCTCGCTTCTGTTGTTTCTATGGGAGGTCTTTCTGATAAACTTAGACTCAAGCTTCCATGAGCTACAATATTCCAAGTATTAGCTGTACCAGTTCCAGAAATGACATCAAATATGCCATTAGCTCTTTCTGCTATCTGTATAGTATTACCCTCGGCCAGACTGGTATCAGCAGTTGCTTCTGCTACTGTAGCGAACGGTATAATCCTGTTTGGTGCATCTACTACACTAGGATTTTCTTCTACCCACTGCCCACTATCATCGTCCATATACCATACATACGTGGTAGCCTCTGATGGCTTATACCAACGTACACCATCAATAACGGGGTCCGAAGGTCTCTCTTCCTGAACAAAACTAGCTCCCTGACCTACTTGGATTAAATCTTCTATTTTAGTAGATGGCCCTGTTACGTAACCATCTTCTACTTCTTCTAGAATCATTAATGCTTGGTCATAGGAATCATCCAAGTTCTTTTCTTTTAAAATTGCACCATCTTGATAATCGTTCACAGCATCATCACGTGGTATTACTCTCCGTATATGGAATTGTAACCCATTCGCTACTGGTGAGGTTAGCTGAATCTGTGAGTCGCTAATCCATGTGTACGTTAATTGTGTGGTGTAGTCTTCTGTATCTAAATATACGTAAACGTATTCACGTTTAATGAACCCGTTTACGAAATCTATAGGATACAATACTTGAGCACCATCACTAGTGTAGCTACGTATTGTCTTAGACATTTATTCTTCTCCGAATATTTCTCGCAGACCTGCTAACGTCATGTCACCGGCTGCTGTGTTTTGTAAAGGTACTAGATTGATTGCTGCATCCATCTGCCCCTTCTTATCGTTAAGGCCGGTAGCGTTATAGTAATCGAAAGCTGTACTGAGTGCTGGTACTTGTCCAAGTAATCCTTGTACATCACCTTGCTCGGTTGCTTTATAAGAATCTAATACAAAGTCATATGTGTCTGAATACATACCAAATTGAGTAATATATTTAGTAACATCCATTTGTTCACCATTAGGCTCTTGCCATTCACTACCAGTTATTGCTGATACACCAAGTCCCAATGCTGCGAACTTTGAATATCTAACCATACCAGACATAGCTGCGTTGAGCATTACACCCACTACTGCTTCCTTGTCTGCGAACGCCATAGAACGTCCTAGTGATTTGTTTTGAGCTACTATAGGCATTTGCCTGAATTGCATAGCTAGGGCCATGAGTGGCTTGTTCATCCACGGTGGCATCTCCCCTACTAATGTTTTTTGAATCTGCTGTGCTTCATCTCGAATCATTGCGTATTGGAATTTCTCTCTAGCGGCTTTAGGCCATTTGTCTACATTTAATTTCTTTAGGAAACCGTTATCATCGAACTCTACTAAGTTCTTGAATACGTCTTCTAGGTCTACGTCTTTACCAAGTGTATTAGTTAAACCCACGTCAGCCATACGAGCATTGCCCATTTTACCTGTACCGTGTTTAAAGTGGTTTGCTACGTCTACTGCGAAGCTGGCTTGTACAACCCTAGTCTGGAATCTACGTACTGCATTGTATCCACTAACCTTACCTAGTGCTCTACTTGCTGTTGTTTTGTACTTACCAAACGTTGCTTTGTCTGCTAACCATAAGGATAGCTTACGGGTATTACCTACTTCCTTTAGTACCTCTTCGTCTACGCGTATTGAATGTCTATCTACCCATTCTAAGTCATTGGTTATACTAGAAATTGACTGAATCTCCCCCATAAGGTTGTTGTTATCTACGTTCTCACCAGCCATATCGAATATCTTTTTGACTGTCTTTTTGTTAGAAAACATGTTAATAGTAGCTCTGGTTATTACTTGACCAGTCTCTATTGATTGTGCTGTACCTAATCCACCCATTTTAGTTAGTGTTGCCAAGGCCTTAATCTGACGTAGTTCCTCTTGTAAGCCTCCCTGTGTAACTCTGCCAAACATTAAGTCTATTACATCATCGTAGAACTGTTCATGCTTTTTAGTACTAACGCCTTTGTCAATACCTTCTTGAATCATATTCTTCTTGAAAGCATCTATATCAGCTAGAGATGTTAGCATACCATCTGTGGACTTTGATAACCCTACCCAACCTGCCAATCTATTACTGTACTTGGTTGCTAGGCCAGCTACTTCATCATCCAGTAAATCCAATACGGATAAACCTTCTAACTCAACTGTGGTATCTAAATCTTCACGATGTTTTGCTCTACTATCTGCTGTAGGCATATATAGGTCTGGGCTATTTACATCAGTCTCCATCACTTCTTTGATTAGGTTCTCTGCCATTTCTCTAGCATCTTGCTTAGGTCTTGGGTTAGTACCCGCATCCATAGCTTGTTCATATGCTTTAGTTAATGTACGAATTACCTTATCTTTCCCATGCTTACTTATAGCACCACGGAATTTACCGTCTTGCCATACGTGTGGGATGTAGTGTTTGACTTTTCTTTCTTTTGTAAATCCACCAATACCATTTTCTACTAACTTATTGTGTGCATGGTCCATATACTTATCCCAATCATCAACAAAGTCGATAATGGATTTATCTAAGTTTTCTGGTAGTGGCTTACCCTGTCTTCGCATCTCTTGAATCATAAAGACTTCACGATTGAATTGCTTAACTAAGGGACTCTCTACACCAGCGAATTGCTGTGCTCCCATCTTACCGATTGCTCCCTTACCTTTACTACCTGCATATGCTTCTATAGCTCGCGTGTAGTTAGGCATAATCTGCATAGCCGACTCAAGGTATTCTGCTTGACGTATAACGCCACCAGTAGCCTTTCTGCGTACATTACCACCATATCCTCTACCAATCTCAGTGACATTAGCACCGAAGTATTGCATAGATGTTAACTTACCTTCTTGGAATTTGGTTCCAATATCTTTAGTCCATTTAGTTGCTAATCTACCTACGTAATCTAATGCGCCTCTAGGCTCCATAGCTAACTTCAATAGCTCCTGACCACCAGTACGTACCCAGTCAGCTAAACCGTCCGATACACGCTGGGAGGCTGTTGAAACTACTTGCTTAGTAGAGTCTTCTAACTTTGTCATTGTTTTAGCTGCTTCTTCTAAATCCACAGTCTTTATGTCACTATCTAAAATCCAAGCTACATCAATGTCTTCCTCAGTTAGAGGGGTGAAGTTTTTTTCTACCTTAGAAGTTATTACTGCTTCTTCTTTTAATAGTTTCTGCATTTCCTTCAATATTTCATTAGAAGGTCGTCTAGTCTCCCCTTCTTCAAGTATATTTTGAAACTCTCGCTTAAGTTTCTGCTTTTTCTGTAGTATGTCACTGGTTGCATCTTTCACTCTTTGTGCTTTAGCTTCCGCATTTACTTCAGACATAGTAACTTCTTTTTTTGGTTGTATTGGTTTTTCTATTTCTTTAGAAACAGCTTTTACTTTTGCTTCTTTAGCAATAGTATCCGATGCGCGTATCACTTCTACTATTAAATCCATATCCTTACGCATAACCATCCTTTCGATTACACCTTTCTTGTCCTTTAATAGTGCTTCTTTAACTTTTACTACACGTTGGTTCTGTGCTCGAAATTCAGCTTTACCCTTAATCTCTAATACACCTAGTTTCTTTGCAACACCATGTAGGCGTTCTTCCATAACTTTAAGTGTGTCAGCGGTAGGGTTCTTATATGCTTCTATTGTTTCTGTTTGGTTGTATGCACGAGGGAGTAAGTCTTGGTCTAAGTCATCTTTAATCAGCGTGGTGGCTGAGTCATAAGATTCATCTGTGTCGTATTTGTCTCGTGAGAAACCGACTTCCTGTTCTCTTACTTTACCAACTTTCTGTACTTCTTCGGATACTGCTACTCTACCTGTACCATCTCTTAGTTCTCTTAATCGCTTAGAGTACTCTGATGTACGAGGTGTTAGCCCTTCTTTCTTTAATTGTGTTGCTATCTCCGGGGCAGTCATCTTAACCGATTTCCCAAAGGATTTAGTTGAATCTGCAAACTTCTCTAGTGTACCTAGTTCGAGTTGTTCTAGTCTCGCTGATAATAAACCATTCATCTTCTCCATAAGGATACTGAATTCATCGTTCTTCATCTTAGCGGCCATGTTGTTTAACTCTACTACATCTTTAATGAATGATACTTCTTTAGGCAGTACTCTTGATAGCCCTGCTGTATCATCATCTAAACCTAGTCTGTTAAGTACATCTGACTGTTGTTCAAAGAAGTCTTGTCTACTTACAGGTAGTACGTCCACATCTTTAAATACGTCTAAGTTCTCTAGTACATTAATATACTCGTTCAATCTTCCTACTGGGTCGGCTGTCTTACCCTCTAACAAATCACTCATAGCATTACGTTTGTTAAACTTCTGCTGTCTGAAAGTAATCTCTTGGATAGCCTTGTTTATGTTCTTAGGTACTTTACCATTAGGGAATTTACCAGCTATATGTAAAATAGTAGAATTCATCTTATTAGCTAAGACTCTCTCTACATCACTAAGGTTCTTATTATTTAACCCTACTTGCTGGTTTAATAGATACCTCATTGCTGATTGACCTTTCTCTAATCTAGGGTACGCATCGGATAGTGCTTGTGATGCTGCTTTGAATCCTTTAGGTGATACATTAGTAATTGCTTCCCATGGTGTGAATCTTTGCCCACGCTCAACATCAAATACTTTAAAAGCATCCTGTACAGTTTCCTGTGCTTTAACATTAGAGTCAACATCTGTAGCTTTATCTTCCACTACTTGTAACTCTGGTGTTTCTGCTGGAACTTCTTCACCTGCTTTTATTTTAGCTTCCTTCTCAATAGCTTCTTCTAATGCCCTAGCTTCCATCTCACGAGAGTTTCTAAGTTCTTTACGAGTCTTAGCACCTTTCCACACAGGCTTGATTACACCTTCAACTAGCCCACCTAAACCCAAACCAAAGGCTGAGTCCATCATAGTGTCCATGTAAAAGTCTTTAGCTGTGTATTGATGGTCTGCTGCTAGTCTAGGTAAGTTAACCATTGTACCTTCTGCGCCACCGGCCGCTGCCCATGTTGCCATCTTAGCTGTGTTCTGGAATGTCCGTGAGGCCATCCAAGCTTTGTTAGTACCTGCTGCTTTAGTTGCCGCTGTTACTCCTTGGGCACCTTTAGCTACTACTGCACCACCAGTTAATGTTAGTGGGTCTATTATCATAGCAAGACCACCAGTGAATAACTGTTCATACCATTCAGCTTTATCAAATACTGTCTGGTTCTGTATATCTTCTAACAATTGTTCTTTCTTCATTAATGCACCAGCTACCGTTCCTGTATCTCTTTCTTCTAAGATTTTTGCATGGAATGCGGGTGGTACATCTTTTAATAGTTCTTTGTCACTGATATCTTCTTCTGTGTCTCCGAACTTCTTGGCTCTCCATAGGTTACCCATATCTCCTGAATGAGACACTGTATTAAACATTTTAAAAGATGTTTTCAGTGTGTCCATAAATGATGGGTCTTCTTCTGGTCTGATAGCCACATGTAAATCATTGTTTCTAACTGCGCGATTATATTCCTCACGCCTTGCTGGGTCTTGTAGCATAACGTCATAGGCGTTCCTTAATGGACCACCATCGTTCTCGTATGATGCTTCTCTATCCCAGTTATGCAATTGGTGTCTAAACCGTGATACTAGTTCAGGGTTTTTGTAAAGCTCTACCATTGCTGTATCTAGTTCTTCTTGTGTTGCTTCGCCCTCGCTGAACAAGTTATTAACTCTAGTGAAGTTCTCCTGTAATCGGCTAACTTCTTTGAATTGTTCTGCTGTTAATGGGTCTTGTGATTCTCCCGCCTGATACTGTACATAGGGGGAGTAGAATTCTTTGTATTGGTTATGTAACTTGGGGTCTGGGTGTTTCCCAAACTTTGTGAAGTAGCTAGAAAAACCTTGGTCTAGTTGAACTAAACCAAAGTTAATCTTTTCGCCATTCACTTCTCTGAATACGTCACCTAGCTTTCTACCAAACTTGTCAGTACCGTGTTCGGTAACTTCAACTGGTGATTCTTCTGGTAATATACGTTTCCCAAATTCGCTGGCCTGTTCACCGCGTGGGGTGTTCAGGCTTTCAATTGGTGATACTGATTCCGGTGTGTTAATATTCTGTAGTCTTACATTATCTACAGTATTATCTTTACGGATTTTTACAGTGTCTCCGTCTATCATCTCTTGAAGTGTACTCATTGTTTCTCCTGTCGAGTTATAATCGTGGGTTACTAATATGGTCCTGACCTATCCACGACCGCTCAATTGCTTGTGCTTTTGAAGCTTCTTGCTTTGCTTCGACTTCTCTTTGTACTTCTGCCATCTCTGCCCACTGCTCTAACTCGTCATAAGATATTAGTGTAGGTTGCTGGAATGATATAGACTTTAGTAATATACCATTAGGGTCCATTTCCATTGTCCAGTCATCTCGTAATCTACTTAACTCTTTTACGTGTGTTGTTCCTGTAGGTGAATCTATGGGTGCTACTCCTGCTCTAGATAGAACCGCTGCCATCATACCCTGTTTCTCTGCAAACGCCACAACTTTCTCAAACTTTATACCAGAAGGTGATAGCTTATCTAAGGTGTTACCACCCCAAATTACTTTACCTTGTACTGTTGTTGTTTGAGAATCTAGCGAATCGAGTAGGTACTGTTTAGCCCCACCGTGGTCCCCGTTACTATGTATCAACCCACGTTTATATGTTTCCATCATATCAACTGTGGATGCTACTGTAGGGTACTGACCAGTTCTTTGCTTAACTATCTGTGATACATAGTCTTGCTTAGTTTGGTGGTCCTTCTTATTCAATGGCCACTGAGGGAAGTTTTCGACGTTCTCTGAATTCTCATGGAATCGTCTCACATCTTCAGTAATCATTTTAGCGGTTCTACCCTGCCTGATACCTTTAGCTACTTCTAGGAATTCATCATAGTTCTTCTGTCCTATATTTGCCTGAGTTTTCTTATTCTTCAGGAATAGTTCAGCATTCGCTAGTTGTGCTAAAGAGTCTTGAGTAGGTCTACCATTTTCTTCATCAAAAGTATTCTCGAAGCCACTAATAAATTGAGTCATTACACGTTTCACCATAGGCGAATTTACGTCTCTGTTCTCATAGAAGTGAGCGACGAACTTTGCAGCGTTAGGGTCACTAAGTATCTTAGTAAACGCCTCGCTTTGGGTTAGTTCTGGGTTACCGGACATTTGTGCTAGTTGTGATACGATATACGCATCTGCACTATCACCAGCTTCTTTCTCTGTATCTAACCCAATCTCTGCTTGAGCTAAGGCTCTCTCTTGTGGGTCGTTAATCCCCCAAGTGTCTCGCTGTGCCTCTAGCTTCTCAGCTTTAGCCTGCTTGACTGCTCCTGACCTTAGTGCGGCAGCGCGGCCCTTTGCTATACGTAAACGCGCATCGGCAATAATCTTATCACCTCGCTCTGTTCCGCTTAACCTCACTTCCATCTCGTCAATACGAGTATCAAGTGTATCGTAGGCCGCTGCTGCATCCCCTATGGTCTCTGCCTCGACTGCTGCTATCTCACCATTCGATAGGATAGAACCTACCTGTTGACCGAAGTCTGTATCATAGGCGCTAATAGCTTGCTCTCTCTTGGCTAGAGTCCCCGCATTCTGTTTCCCTTCCCAACCAGTTGCTTTGGCTGCTTTGTAGATATTAATATTACCATGCTTTAAGGCGTTATCAATTTCTTCATTCATCAGACCATTATAACTCTCGTCTGATTGACCTTCACGTTTTAGAGAACCTTTAAACATTGCTATTTGATTATTAGCTATAGCTGCTGCTTCTTCTGGTGAAGTTGCTTTACTAGCTTCTATATTAATTTCATCAATAGATTGTCTAATCAACACACGAGACTGCTCTGCTTGCTGCATCTGGTTCCAACCATAATGTGCTTCAAACTGTTTTGCAGCTAGTTTAGCACTTTGGTCTTGCCAAGCACCAGCTATAATAGATTGTGTCTCGCTATCACCCTCATACTTTTCTAGTACTGAGTTTAGTCCGTCTTTTAAACGTGCTTTGTAATCTTCTGGTGAATGGCCTGCGAATTCATCAACTCGTACAGCTTCACCTAAATAATGATTCTGTATAGCGTTCTCGGCTGCTTGTTGCTGTGCTGCCCTGTACTCTACATTCTCACCATAAACCCACTTCTCCCAACCAGTACGCTTCTTTTCTTTCATAGAGTTGATGATACCAGCATTTGTTCCCTGTGCTATCTTCGCGTCTAGTGCTCTCTGTTTGTTGATGTGGGTTTTCTTCTCGTCTAGGTGCTTTGCTAATGCTCCACCTAGAGCGCTACCTACTTTCTCTACGCCAATGTCTAGGCTTGAGGTAGGTTTAACTTTCTGTAGATTCTGTGACCTAGCTTCATGCTTTACTGTAGGTGGGTTGATAACCCCTTCGTTAGCATCACTTGACGCTGACCTAGATGGTAATCCAAATTGTGACATGTTAGCCACCTCCTACTGGTAGTGAATCGTCTAAATCACTTGACTCTGGTTCATTGTCCATAGCTTCACTAATTTTAAAATCATTTATCTCTAATGAACTGAAAGCCTGTAATAGCTCTCCCATTACATTAGGTGATGTTTCTGTTACACCTAAGTATGCTGCTTGAGCACTATTGACCCTAGCTAGTTCTGATTCTATTCTCTGTGATGCTTGTCGTTTATTTCTACTCATTGCGTATACTTCATTAGCTTCGGTTTGGTAAACCACATCCTCTGCTGATTGTCCTTGCATACCTGCCGCGGCTGCGTTCACTTTAGCGAATGCTTCTGCTTGGTCTTGTTGCATTTGGATTGAAGTATCGGATAGTATCTTATCCTGTTTGATTGCAGCGATATTCTTCTCTGCTGTTTGCTTACGGTCCAACGCAGCTAATCTTTTAGACTGTGCTGCGTATGACGCGTTGTATGCTGCCTTGGTTTGGGCGTTCTCACCAGTAGCAGCTAGTTGTGCTGCACTTAAACCAGACTGCACTGCCTGTGCGTAAATTGACATTACATTCTCCTACTGGATTTATGGTACTTGCCTTGCCAGCTAATACTAGATATTGATAACCCTAAGTAACCTTCTGTGTAAAACTCTGCTTCTGCTAAGTCAGCATTCTGACTGTAACTAAACTTTACATCTCCGGTATGTAGTGGTGTTTCACCGATTAAACTACCTAATCCACCAATAAATCGACTATTAAACTCTTGGTCGTCCCATTCACTAAAGTCTGAAACTATCTTCATACTTACGTCTGCGGATTCGACTAGACTTAAT
>Ga0098058_1000681_pt1 | contig 11189 bp, 17 predicted proteins | sample 19_taG_FD_75061 | JGI IMG/M metagenome (GOLD analysis project Ga0098058, IMG submission 75061) | Marine viral communities from the Subarctic Pacific Ocean - 19_ETSP_OMZ_AT15317 metaG | ecosystem: Environmental > Aquatic > Marine > Oceanic | place: Pacific Ocean | collected 2015-01-19 | reverse complement strand
TGTGCAAATAAAAATAAATAGAAAACAAAGAGTTGGTAAGTATGGAAGATTATTAGGTAGAATAATTCAAGGTGGGATAGATATAGGAGAACAATCTATTGTCATGGGACATGCAAAAAGATTTGATAATAAAGATGAAGCAAAGATTCCTGATATAAATAAAATGTTTAGGGGAATATAATGGCATTAGATTTTGGTATGGACACACTATTTAAATCAGAAGATAGAGATAACGTAGGGTTAGGTAAAAAAACTAAAGAAGATTATCTATCAATAGCAGGAACGCAATTTATGACGACAGCACAATCAACATCAACTGTATATTCAAATACTAAGGGAACTATAGATACAAACACAGTAACTCCTGTGGTTGCACAGGTTAATTTACCACATGGTTGCACAGTAACAGCAGTAATACTTTATGGTAATGATGCTGGTGAACAATGGGTATTAAGTAGAACAGATAATTCAACAAATGGAGCATCAAAAGACGATTTATCGGCAGGAGTATTTAATATAAATCAAGAAGATATAAAAATAGATTTTGCACAAATAAATAACAGAAAATACAGATATTATATACATACTACAACACTAGAGGGGGATATTGTATATGGTGCGAGAATAACATATAATACTGAATTATAATGCCATTAACAGATATAGGAAACGCAGAAGCAAGTGATTTAACAAACACTATGACAGATTATTCTGTAGATAGTGAAAGCACTGATGGACCTGAAGACCAAGATGAAACTACTTATGAGAATACAGAGTTTACTCAGTATTTTGGATATTATAAACAAATACCTGAATTAAGAAGTGTAATAGATGCGAAAGCAACATGGACTGTAGGTAAGGGATTTCTAGCTGATGAAATAACGACGCTAATATTAGATAGCATTAGAGGTTGGGGTAAAGATACATTTAATACAATTATTGAAAATGCTGTAAGAACATCATTAATAGGTGGAGATGCGTTTTTGGAAATAATAACTGATGAAGAGGATAATCTAATTAATCTAAAACCATTAGACCCTGCAAGTATAAGAATAGTTGCAGATAGACAAGGAATAATAAAAAGGTATGAACAGATATCAAAAGTTAAGAATTCTAAAGATAAGAAATTTAAACCTGAGGATATATTGCATTTAGCAAGAAATAGAGTAGCAGATGAAATTCATGGAGTAAGTATGATTGAAAGTTTAGTAAATATAATTCTTATGAGGAATGAAGCTATGGATGATTTCAAAAGAGTAATGCACAGAAATATTGACCCAGTATGGATATTTCATTTAGATACAGATGATACTTCAAAGATTGAGGGATTTAAACAAAAGATGGATAATGCAAGAGGAAAGGGAGAAAATATGTATATTCCTAAAGATGCAGTAGTACCTGAACAAATGGGGACTGCTGCAAATTCAACATTGAATCCATTACCCTGGATTCAAGATTTAAATAAATATTTTTATGAAGCAGCAGGAGTTCCTAAAATCGTCGTCGGTAATGCAGAGGAATTCACAGAAGCAGCTGCAAAGATTGCATATTTAGCATTCCAACAAACTATTGAAGAAGAACAATTATATTTAGAAGAACAAATTTTAAATCAATTAAATTTAGAAATAAAATTAGAATTCCCTGCAAGTTTAGATAATGAATTATTAAGCAATAAACCCCGAGGGGATGAAATGGATATGGAAGAAAAAGAGGGACCATTAACAGCAGCAGAACCAAATGACACGACAGCAGAAATGGAAGGTGTGAGATGATGAAGTTTTATACAAGGGACCTAGTAGCAGTATTAGTATTAGTATTATTATTCTATACAAAATTGGCAGGATATAATGGAACGATTGATGCCATGATTGCATTAGTAATTGGTTACTATTTTAGTAAACGTGTTTATGAGGAGAATAAGAAATAATGGGATTTTTTAGTGGATTAAAAAAGTTTTATAAGAAGATAGACAGAAAGGTAGGTGGTTATTTACCAGGTGGGGAAAAAAAAGGGACATGGATAAAACCCTCTAAGAGTTCTAGTAAAAGCAATATAAGATTAGGAAAAAGTAAAACTTATCAAACTCCAAGTGATAGATATTCCCAAAAAAATAAAAGTAAAAGTAAGAAAGAAAAAAGAAGAGATGATACTATTTATTTAGGTGGAAAAACTCCAGGAAAAACTGAGGTAGACAGAAGTATTTCAGGACAATTAGATAGATTAAGAAGTGGAGAAAGTTTTAAAGGAATATTACAACCAGTAATTCAACAAGTGGGGGACCCTTTTAGTACAACTTCTAAGATAATAGACGCATTATCAATGTTAACAGCGACAGGAAAAGTTACAAAAGGAGCTAAAGGATTTCTATCAGGAGTTAAAGGTGGGAGTAAAGTAGGAGCAAAAACAGGATTAACAGGTACTCTGTCACGAACAGTTACAAATATTAATCCAGGAGAAAGAATGTTGACAAATGCAAAGGGAAGAACAAAATGGTTTTCAACAGGATTTAGAAAGGGGCAGAAATTTGTGGACCAACGGCAGATAATAGGGAAAGTACCCAATAAAAGTAATATAGGAAAATTATTTAAAATAGGGGATAAAAATAGAGCGTCAAAAATAAAAGCAGCATTAAGATTTCCTGCAAATACAAAAACAAGAAGATTAGGGAGCAGTATATTAAGCAAATCAGGATTTAGTGGAAAAGCAATTATAGGAATTAGTGCTATGTTAGGAACAATACCATGGGCAGTTCATAACACAGGAGATGCAATAGAGAGTTTACAACACAATTTAAATCGAGCAGTAGAACAAGGAGATGTTGAGGGTTATCAAGAACAATTAGCAGTATTTGAAGAAATGACAAACCCAGACTTATGGGACCATGTGGGAATGATAGTGCCAGGATTAAATGTAGCCCTATCTACATTAGACAAAGCAAGAGTAGCAATTCTATCTACAGAAAGTTTGCAAAGGGACATGGACAGAATTCAAAGAGGAGAACCAAGTCAATTTCAAAAAGACCAATTAGAAACAGCAGGGGAAAAGAATAGATTATTTGAAGAAAGTCAAGCAAGACAAAACGAAGCAGAATTAGAATTAGCAAAAGAAAAATCAGATATTTTTGAAGAAAGCAAAACAAAACAAAACGAAGCAGAACTGGAATTAGCAAAAGAAAAATCAAGGATATTCTTAGAGGGAGATGCAGAAGCAAGAAGAAGAGAACTGCAAAGAAGAATAGAGGATGAACCTTATTATAAAAGCATAACACAAGGAAAAACAACAAGTGAAAAATCATCATTAACATTTGGATTATTAAGCACAATAGAAAAAGTATTACAAGGAATAACTGAGGAAGATGTAAGGGGGTAAATATATAATGGAAACAAATTTTAACGAAAAAGTAGAAATTGATGAACCTGAATTGGAATCTGAAGAAAAGAAAATTGATACTATAGAAAATGAATCAACTCAAGAAACACTAAGGGCAATAGATAGAGCAAATACAGCAGCAGAAAGATTAGAATTAGCAAATAAAAAAAGAGAAGAACTTCTCAATAGGCAAGAGGAAATGTTAGTTAAAGCAACATTTGGGGGAAAAGCTGAGGGTGGATTGAAAGCAAGAGAAAGAACTGATGAAGAATTTGCCGAAGATTTCTTAGATGGAAAAGAAGATGTCTTCTTAACTAATAATGTATAATGGATTTAATTGCAAAAAACTGCAATACATGCAATGAAGTAAAAAAATTCTTAATAGGAACTCCAAGAGATAAAAGAAATGTGTGTGGAAATTGTTGGGACTGGGAAAAAGAACCAAGTTTTGTAGAATTAACAGACGCACAAATGGAAAAACTCAAAGACCTTTTAAAAGAAAAATTATAGAAACATTTATATAATATTCTGTGTTCTGTAATTCATGGCAAACGAAGCAGTTATAATTGAATTAATGGGACAACCTAAGGGAAGACCTGTAAGATTCACTGTAGCAGATGGTGCAGGTATTGAAAAAGGAACTTTATGTAAAATAACAGACCCAAGAACAGCAGCCGCAACAAGTGCAGACAATGATGCATATGCAGGAATTGCCAATGCAGAAAAAGTTGCGAGTGATGGTTCAACAAGTTTAGGATTATGGACCTGTGGAATATTTGATATTAAAGCAAGTGCAGCAGTAACTGCAGGAGAAAAAGTAAGTATTTCAGGAGCAAATACAGTTACAAAAGTTGCAGCAGCAGACACTTTATTTTCAGATGTTGGAGTTGCGTTAGAAACAGCGTCAACAAATGAAGTAATAGCAATAGCATGTGGGATATATAACTAATGGCAGATACAACTGGAATGCAGGATATTAGAGGACTTAATATTAGTAAAGTAGTAACTGGGTTTGCATTAAGAGAATATGTTTTTAAACAACTATGCATCTCACAAATGGTTAGTTCATGGCAAGATAGATATTACCAAGAAACAGCAACAGATTTAACTGGTGGAACTGGAAGTGCAGTTGAGGGAGTTCCAAGATTGGCAAACTTTCCACATGGAGAAGTAAGTTGGACACAACAAAATTCTTATATGAAGAAACATGGAATGGAAAGCAGAATTTCATGGGAAGATGCAAAGACAAATGATGTTGATACGATTGCAAGAAGTCTATTAAGAGTTGCAAGAGCAGTAGCAAAATCAGTAGATGCAGAAATCTGGGATGTAATAACAGAAAATCAAAGCCCAGCTAATATTAATTCAGTAACAGCAACAGCAGCTTGGGATGCAGGAAGTGGACAAGACCCAGTTGAAGATATTCTCGAAGCAAAACAAAAAATTAGCGAGAATGACTATAACCCTGACAGAGATACATTCTTATTACTAAGCCCTAAGGACTACAAAAGTCTTTTAACATGGCTTATTTCTACAAAAGGTAGTAGCATTCCACAGTTTAGTTCTGAAAAGGTAAGAAATGGACGAATTGGAGAGTTCTTAGGGCTGACAGTGCTTGTAAGCAATAATGTTACAGCAGATTATGCAGCAGTTGTAATTGGTAAAGAAGCAGCAACATGGAAAGCAGTTCAAGGATTAACAACAAGGACTATTGAAGATGCAGGTATTGGATTTACAATAAGGAGTTGGGAAGTTGGAGCATGTCAATTAAAGAATCCAAAAGCAGTCACATTGATTTCTAATACTCAAGCTTAAAATGACTAAAGAAACTATATTAAAATTAAAAGAACTATTTGAAAAACAAGGTAACACTGAACAAGTTGAAAGGTTGTCAAAATTATTAGGTACTGATTCTAAAGATTCAAAAAAGACTGTCAAAAAAGCTTAAATAGAATTTAACCTTTAATATAAGATGGTTATAGATAAAAAAACTAAAAGTATTATTAATAAATTTACAAATGTAAAGACACCAAAGAAAACAACTGTTGGAAAATTTGGTGGAGATAATATATTTATGACTGATTATTCAGGTGTAGATAATTCTCTTCCAACGACGACGAAAGGGGACATTCTAGTTGATGATGGAAATAATCTAATAAGATTAGGTGTAGGAAGTGATGATGAAGTTTTAACAGCAGATAGTGGGGAAGATAGTGGAATAAAATGGGCAGCAGGTGGTGGTGGTGGAAGTAGCCCATGGACAACAGATTCTAACGTAGTTAATCTTAACACAGATACTGATAGCGTAACTATTGGAAGTGCAACAGCAGGGGGAAAATTATTTATTGATGGGGATGCAGATGAAATTCAATTACAAGTACAAGGACACTCTACTCAAACAAATAATCTAGTAGTATTTGAAGATAGTGCAGGAAACGATATAACTACATTTAGAACAGCATTAAGTGGAACATCATCAACATCAAATTTTATGAATATAACTGGAACACTTCCAGCCAATCCCTCATCTTCTGCAGTTGGCAGTTTTATAAATATAACAACAGGTTCTGGAACAACAACAGAGGGGTTAGTGGGTTTTAGAGTAGATTTAAACGCAGGTTCAACAGGGGCAGGGAAATATGTGGGTTTAGAATTTATTAATAGAGCAGCAGGAACAGGAACGACACTTAACGTCGGTTCAACAAGTACACCGACTTTAAATAGTGGTATAAGAGGTTTTGCACAAGCAACTACAACAGGGTATAATGTGGGGGCTTACACGGAAGCACTAGGGGGGGATTTAAATCTAGGATTATATGGAAAAAGTGTTAATGCAAAAAATTCAGCAACAAATATAGGGGTTTTAGGTAACGGATTAAATACAGGAACCTCGCCTATACAAATAGGGGGGTATTTTTCTTTGGATAATTCAACTCCAAGCTTTGAAAGTTCAGCATTAATCTGTGATAACGATTCGCAAACCTCTCCCATTTTTGTTGCAAGAGATGGGGGAACAAAAGTATTTATAATTAAAGATGGGGGAAATGTGGGAATAGGAACATCTGTACCCAATACAACCCTAGATATTGATGGGGGAATCTCTCTACCCATAGTAACAAAAACAGCCAACTATACGGCAACAATAAACGACCACACTATAATCTGTGGTAGTGATGGGGGTGGTTTTACAATAACATTACCAAGTGCAAGTTCTGCGTATAATTCAACTGATGGAAATGGTTTAATATTAAACATAAAAAACAATGGAAGTATGTTAAATGATATAACCCTTGATGGAGCAGGAGCAGAAACTATTGATGGACTTTCAACGCAAACCATTAACGACGGAACATGTTTAACTATTCAAAGCAACGGAACAACATGGTATATTATAGGAAATTATTCTACTGGAATGCTATAGATTTAGTAATAAAATATTTGAAGTGCTACTATGAATATGAATCCAATCAATGTTAAACTCGCAGGGTGGGTGGGGTGGGGTGGTGGCACGGGGGGTGTAAAGCGTAAGCTTTACTAATAAGCTTAGCTTGTTTTTTTAGCTAAGCTTATAGTTAAAGGTTACGCTTACACATGGGGGCATAGCGAAGCTATGCAAAGCTTTATATTGGCAGCTTTGACAAACAAAGCTGCTTATAATGCTTTGGGAAGTTTGCACTATACTGTGCAAACGGGGCAATAGTAAAGCTAAAGCTTTACTAATAAGCTTAGCTTGTCTTTTTAGCTAAGCTTATAGCTAAAGCTTTTGCTTTATACAGGCAAAGCTATGCTTTGCCATTTTCAACCCTTAAAAGAGGGTGATATAAGCATAGTGACGTTTAAAACTCTATGTGAGTTTTAAAGCAAACATTCTTATTAAATGTTTTGATGGTTGAAAATATAAAAAAAAAGCCAACCTATCGGTTGGCTTGTTGAATAATCAATCAATTTCTTTTGTTTGCTTGTTTGCTTGGCTTGGTCAAATCTAGATAAACATTCCTATACTGTCGCTTTAACTCTTGGAGCATCAAGATTAGTTTATCAATCATTGTTTAAAGCTTTCTCTTGCTTGTTTAACTAAATCTATTGCTAGTTTCATTTCTAACTCTGCATCAAACGTGTTATTATTTGGTCTGCTTATTAAAGCTATAAATAAATCTTTTGCATAGCTTACATAAAAGCTTGGCTTGTCGTCGTTTTGGCTTTGCTTTGGCTTAGGTTGTTCTTCCTGTTTGATTTGTTCCAGTTTGCTATCTACTCTAATACCTTGGTCAACTAAACCGATTATGTTCTTAAAATCTCCTCGTTCAGCTATGGCAATATTACACATGCCCCCCACATAGTCCCTTAAACTTTCCACAATATCCTTTTCGAACACACTCAGCCAACCCTCATTAGTTTTTACTCTGTGGTATCTTCGTCCGTTCTTAGCTACCTTTTCTTCGATTTCAATTATTTTTGTGTTAATTTCCATTTTTAAAAATCTCTAATGATAAAGCTTTCTGAAGTTATAGAAGGAACATCATGGTAATCAGCTACATCTGCAACTTCTATAACTTCTGTATGTTCTCTTATTGTTTCAAAATCTGGGAATTGTTTTTTATCGTATACCTTATGAAATTCTTTTAAATTTTCATATTCGGTATACTCGCAACAAATAGCTATACAATCAAATTCTATATTCTCGCCCATGTCTTCCTCTAGTTGTTCGAAATAGTCAAATAGAGCTATTTTTCCATGATAGGAAAAATTGTCTTTTCTGTCTAGTTCTGCAAATCTACAAATAAATTCTGTTTCTGTTACATTACTTATCATCTTATGTTGGAGATATAGTTTTCACATTCTAAGATAAATTGTTTAAATTCTTGCTTTTCTGTTTTTGTCAATTCTTTAAAATCTTTACTAAAAAGCATTCCACACATTCTATCTGCAATTTCTAAAGTCGTTGTTCTTTGTTTTATCATTCTCGCACTTACCCCCTTACATTGATTAATAGATATAACAACTCAAAAAGGGTGTATCCTAAGATTATTTATTAAGTTGTTATACCTAATATATACAGAACACACACATATATAAACCTTTCTTACCACTATTAAGGTACTATAGAACACACACAAAAAGACCTCTATAAATCAAATAAAATCGTTTATGACTTATCAATATTTTTACCTGGAGTTTCCCTAAAGGGAAACGGGAAGGTCTATTATGTCACTACTAAGAATAGATAATAAACATATATAAAGAATTAAGTATTAATAATATAACTAAGTCGTGTGAAAGCGTTAGGTATGGTTTATAGTGTTCTGTGTATGAGGAATGCAGTTATGTCTTCTGTAAAAAAAGCGAGGGACCCTCTGCAGCCATAATATCTATTAGCAAGAGCTATGCTGCATATAAGAAAATAATGTATATATTTAGGAGCGCATGGGTACTACCTTACCACACAGGACACCACAATCTTTAAATACTATAAGGTATTAAGTATTTTATGGATGCAACACAAAGACACAGTTTAGAAAGAAAAAATAGAATTGGAGAAATAAAAAGAACCTTAGATGAATTATCATCAAGGGGATATGAATTAGACCAAGAGAAGTTTATATTTGATATATGTATAAAATATAATTGTACATCAAGAACAGCAAAAGAATATATTCAAACAGCAAAAAGAATGCAGGAGCAAGAATTAGAATGAAAGTGGAACTAGAGAAAGTAGATTGGGTTAATACATTAGGAACTGCAAAAAATATCCACAGAGAAGCACAAATGCAAATGAGAACTTCTGAGTTAATTATAGATATGGCTGAGGAAGCTTTAAAGGAATTTCCTGATGAAGAAGATAAATGAACTAATACAACTAGACACATGGCAGAAAGAAGTGTTAGAGAACGATGCAAAGCAGATTGCAATCAGGGCTGGACGACAAGTTGGGAAGAGTACCGTTGTTTCCCTGAAAGCTGCCCAATATGCAATCCAGAATCCGAAGAAGACAGTACTTATTATAGCATCCGTTGATAGACAAGCACAATTATTATTTGAAAAGGTTGTGGAAACTATATTATTTCTAGATAAGGGGCAAGTTGGAACAAGAAAAGATAAACCAACTAAACATTATATGAAGTTAAAAAATGGGACAAGAATTCATTGTTTACCCACTGGGAGAAGTGGTTATGGTATAAGAGGTTACACAGTGGACTTATTAATTGCTGACGAAGCTGCATTCATTCCTGAAGAGGTATGGGTAGCAGTTATACCCATGTTGGCAACAACTAAAGGAAATATAATTCTATTATCTACTCCTTATGGAAAACAAGGATATTTTTATGAATGTTTTGGGGATAAAGACTATAAGACATGGGCAGTAAGTTCAGAGGATTGTTCAAGGATTTCTCAAGACTTTTTAGATAAACAAAAAGCAAAGATGACTAAGATGCAGTATGCACAAGAATTCAAGGGAGAATTCTTAGAGGAATTGACACAAATGTTCCCAACAGATTTAATTGACAAATGTATGAGTATAGATAAATGGGATGAACAAGAGGGGGAGTATTATTTGGGTGTAGATGTTGCAAGATATGGTGGAGATGAGAATGCGTTTGTAATTGTTAAATTTATAAAAAAGGAAAGGATTAAAATTGTTTATGTAGAAACAACATCAAACATTTCAACAGCAGATACTATTGAAAGAATAATTGATTTGCAGGAGTATTATAAATTTAATAAAATATATATAGATGATGGTGGATTAGGGGCACCAATATACGATATATTGTATGAGAGATATAAAAGAACAATCGTGGGTATTAATAATTCAAGTCGTTCAATAGATGGTAATAGGAAGAAAAGAATATTGAAACACGATTTATACGGAAATTTATTAAGATTAATGGAACAAGGAAGAATTGAAATGTTAAAGCACACTGACTTAAAACGGAGTTTGCAGAGTATTCAATTTGAATATACTGAAAATGAAGTATTAAGGATTTATGGGAGATATTCTCACATTACAGAAGCAGCTATAAGGGCTGCATGGTGTGTAATGAACAAAAGTTTAAATATATATCTCTACTAGAAATAACATGGCAGATACTGGTATATTCGCAACAACAGCAGAAGTACAAAGAAAAGCAGGAGCAGGTGCAAATGCTACAAGTAAAGCAGAAGCATACATAAATGATTTTATAACACAAGCTGAAAGTCTTATAAATGTAAGTTGTAGGTATAATTTTTCAGATAATTATGGTTCTTTAAATGTAGATGTGAAAGGAATATTAAAAGAGGTTGCAAGTAATTTAGCAGCAATATATGTAATTCAATATGATATGAGTGGATATACAAGCAGAATAGATGCAGAAGATTCAGTAAACATTTTAAGAGATGCAGCACTAAGGGGGTTAAGTCTTCTAAGAGATAGAAAGGCAATAGACTTTATCAATGGTGCATAATTTTAAAACATTCCCTGAATTGACTAATAATCAGATGGAGTTGTATTATTGGGAAAGCCCACATAAACAAATAACAGAAGATTTTGAAGCAGTAGTTGTTAAAGTAGTTGATGGAGATACAATAAGAGTTAAAGCAGAATTTAGAGATTTTGATTTTCCAGTAAGAATGTTAAATATAGATACTCCTGAAAAAGATGAAGTTGGTGCAAAAGAGGGGAAAGACTGGTTATCTGAAAGGATATTAAATGAAGATGTGCAAATAAAAATAAATAGAAAACAAAGAGTTGGTAAGTATGGAAGATTATTAGGTAGAATAATTCAAGGTGGGATAGATATAGGAGAACAATCTATTGTCATGGGACATGCAAAAAGATT
>Ga0098058_1000679_pt1 | contig 11210 bp, 2 predicted proteins | sample 19_taG_FD_75061 | JGI IMG/M metagenome (GOLD analysis project Ga0098058, IMG submission 75061) | Marine viral communities from the Subarctic Pacific Ocean - 19_ETSP_OMZ_AT15317 metaG | ecosystem: Environmental > Aquatic > Marine > Oceanic | place: Pacific Ocean | collected 2015-01-19 | reverse complement strand
GAAAAACAGAAACAGAACCAAAGATAGATATGAATGAAAAGTTTTATAGTGTGAAAACAAATGAGGAAGGAAAAGTTGTGGAACATAAATTTGAACCTGCTCGTTATAGAATTACTTATGAGGATATATAATGGCTATTAGAATACCAGTAAGATCAAGTGCATCAGAATCTGTCGGAGGAAAAACTATTAGAATACCGAGAGATAGAAAACAAGCAGTTAATTTACGTACTGATACTAATTTATTAGGAGTAGCAGCATCTAGTAGTGTGCCAGAATCAATAAATAAAATAACGAGTTTTTTAGATACAACTGCACAAAGAATTAAAGCACACAATAATAAATTAAGAGAACAAGAAATTAAAAACTTTAATACAAAAAATTTGTCATTATTAACAAAAGAACTGCAAGATTATAATTTTGCTATAGAAGATGATAGAGATGCTGATACATCATTAATCTGGAATAATTTTACTACCTTTTATGAAAAGACATTAAAAAGATATAAAGATACAGTTTATAAAGGCAAAGAAGAAGAATGGGAAAGATTTGTATCACATTTTCATTCAGCTTTTAATGCTGGAAAATCTGATTTAAGGTTAGTAAGAAATAATAAAATTAAGGGTAATGCAAGAGTTAGTTTTAATCTTTCATTAGATAAATTTAAAACTGACGTAAGTAAATTAACAGCAACCTATAATCTACTAGATTCAACAAAAATTTTATTAAAAGAATTTAATGCAGAACAAAACCATTATGCTCAAATAGATAATACACTTGTCTTTGATGCTGAAACTTATGCTTATAAGTCAATGTATCAAAAAATAGCATCAGCAGGTCATAAGTTTGTTAATAAGTATGATGGAAAAGAATATTTAAACTTCCAAACAATTTATCAAGAATTAAGGCAAAATAAAGATTATGGAGAATTTATTGGAGGTTGGGTAAAATCAAGTGGTATAAGTAAAATTCCAGAAAAATATCGTACTGAATTAATACAATGGGCTGATAAAGGAATGAAAGATCAAAAAGATTTTTTTATCAATCAACAAGCACGACTAAATGATGTTAATGGTGATCCTATAAGTAAATTAATAGGGGATTGGATTAACGATGATTTAAAACCAAAAGATGCGGCTGGTAATGATATTCAGCCAAGAACTTTTTTAGAATCTATGATACAAAAGGCAGAAAGTACCCATAAGATTACACCCGAATTTGCTAAAGGTCTTTATACGAGGATTAAAACTATTTCTACTGATAAAGATAAGGGTCAAAAAACAGATTCATTTGGTAGTCCTGCTTCTTTAAATAAATATATGGATAAAATTTTAACGAATCAATGGACAGTTAGAGATACTTTAAATGTTCAGAATGATCCTACAATAGAATATAAAGGTAAAAAATTTCTAATGGATTTCCTAAAAACTTGGAGAACGGAATTAGATGAAACTAAAAAGATGTATATAGAAGAATATATCGCAACATTTGAAAATAAAATTACAGGAGTAACGGGGCAAATTACAGATATAATGGGATTACAATTATTAGAAAAACAAAAATTTAATGCTACAAAAGCAATACGGGCAATAGTAGCAGAAGGTGAAAGAGCAGGGATTAGTTATTATGAAATGTTTGAAAATCCCAATAGTGGTTGGTATATTCCTAAAAGACTTGATTCTATTTATAATATTTCAATATCTAATTTAGGGCAGATACAAACAGAAGTAGCAACTAATAAAAATTTTTGGGCAAGTAAATATAATGAATCATTATCTTATTATGTTGATGCTGATATAGACACACCAGGACAGCAAGTTTATGAAAAGTTTGATATGAAAGAGATAGTTGATGAAAAGGGTGTTGTTATAGGACAAGAAAAAGTACCCATTGGTAAAGTAGCAATTTATTATGAACGATACCTTAATAAACCACAGCCACCAAATCAGTATAGAATAGTTGAAGGAAAGAAAATACAAATACCTATTAGTGAATATGAAAATAGTAAAGAATATTTAAAGTATGTTAAAGATTACGCTATATGGTTAAGTAAAGGTAATTTCAATACAATGAAAATACCTTCTATTTATAAAGGTGTTTTAGGATATACAGATTTAGCGGATAAAGAAAAACTTGAAAATCAATAATGGCAACAGTATTAGAATTAAAACAAGCAGGTTATTCTGATGAAGAAATTAATCTTTGGGTAGAAGATAAAAGAAAAGTTTTTAATGATGCAGGATATACACTAGCAGAACAATCAGATCATTTAGGTATTCCTATTAAATCAACCAATCCCTATCTTAATAATTCTTTATTAGGATCAAATAGTCCATTACATTTTGAAGCAATAGATGACGATCCCAATCTAACAGAAAAGCAAAAAATAGACAGGGATATACTTAAAAATACAAAAACGGATGATACAACCAAAGAAAAGGAAGATTCAGAATTAATTAAGATGCAAACAAGAATGAAAGAAATGATGAATCTGGCCGATATTAATAAGAGTTGGATGCCGTATAAATTTCAAGACCAGTTAGAACAAGAAGCATTTGCCAATAAGAATAAACTTATTACAAATCTTATAGATAAAGATTTAAAAGGTAAAGATTTAGTAGAAGCAGAAGAAGCCGAAAAAAATTATTATGACAATTTTACATTACCACCAGATCAAATTGATACAAAAGGTTCAACTTTTAATGTAATTAATGTATTAGATAATATTTATAGAGGTCTTGAACTGAAACCTAATGAAATACCTTATGCTAATCACTTATTAAACGAGTTTATGAAACACTCGATGAAAGTATTATCGGGTAATGCTAATTATGGAGCAAGAAGTTATAGTTGGGGAGATGGTACATTTGGCCCATTTAGAATGACTGCAACCCAAGTACAGGAAGCAGTTAATAGTTATGTAGATATTTTAACTCAATTAAAACAACCTTTGCCTTATTGGATTGACGAATTACAAAATGATAAAGATGTAAGTGGTTTACCAGAAGATGCTAAATCAGCATTGTTTCTTGCTTATATTAGTAAAAGACCAAATTTTGCTAAACATTTTAAAAGTTTAATAACATCAGATAAAGAAGTGCAGAAAGAAGGATTGCGTAATTTATTAAATGATACTTTCTTAATTCCAAGAAATACAGAAATGAATAAGTTTAAAAGGAATGAAATTATCCTTGACCCCGAAAGAGTAAAAAAGAGATCAATGACATCTTATATGAATAAATTAATTGAATGGGAAGGACATATATCGAAAGCAAAAATTGCTACAAAAGGAGAAAAATTTTTTACAGTTGGATTTGGAGATTATGGAAAACACGTATTAAAAGATACTGAAGAAACAGTCGAGGTTAGTAAAAAGAATTTATTTAAGAATATTGAAAAAATATTGCCAAAAATTATAGAAGCAATACCTAGTTTTAATTCATTACCTTTAGAAGTAAGAACAGCTATTATTGTTGGTTGGTTTAGAACAGATATTAGGAAGGGGCATAAAACAGTTAAATTAATTAATCAAGGAAAATTTAAAAAAGCGGCTGTTGAATATTTAAGACACGAAGGATATAAAACAGCAGTAGAAAAAGGCAGGGCTGGAATTAGACCTCGTATGGAATATGTAAGAGATGCTTTGTTAGCTTATGGCAAACAATTAGAAGAAGGAACAGCGTTTGAACAATATGACGAGTTTAAAGGAATACACGCAGAAGAATTTTCAAAAATAACAGATAGATTTATAAAAAATCTTAATCTAAAATGGGGTGTAGATTCAGAAACAACAACAACACAACTTCCTGCTTTCGGTAGATGGATGCCAGATGTTTTTTCAATGAGTGGAGATCATTTAATGGGTGAAGGAAGAAAATCAGTTATTGAAAGAGGAGCAAAACAATCCGTTATGTTTATGATGCACAGACTTTATAAAGATTTAAAAGAATTAAATGAAACAGGTGCTAATCCTATGGATGCTAGAAAATTAATAGATGAATTTATGACTGGCGGACAAAGATGGGATAAACGGGCTTTGGGTGGATTAACAAGTGTTGTTTCAGATTTAGGAGTTTATGGTGCAGGTTCAGCTCCATTTTTATTAACACAAAATCCTTATCTTATAATGGGTGGTGCTTTTGGTTTACACGAAGCATTAAGATGGGCGTTAATAGAATCTTATATCAGTAATGAAACTAATACCTTTGAAGGTTTTTGGGATTTAGTTATAAGTAAAGTATTTCTTAAACATTATGCTAAAGGATTTGGAACAGGTGTAGCTGTAGCTGTCGGTGGTAAAGTTGGCGGTAAGGTGATGAATAAGATACTAACTAAAACACCTTTAAAAAATTCTGTTGTAGGTAATAAGATTATAAATACGGGAACTAAATGGGGTTCATTAGGCGGTGAAATATCAATGTTGGCAACAGTACCTGCTTTGTATGAAGGTAAACTTCCAGTTAAAGAAGATTTTATAGACGCAGCAGTTATTATTATTGCATTAAAAACGGGTATCAAAGGAGTTAAAGCAAGTACAAAACGTCTAAATGATATGACCCGTAAATTATATTATATTTATGCAAAAACTGGCAAACCACCAAAAATGGCAATGGAGGATGCTAAAAAAGACCCCGATATTCTTGACGATATGATGAATAAGGATAAGGAAGTACCAGAAGCATATGAACAAGAAGTTATAGCTATAAAAGATAAATTAAATGAATCAGTTGGTAGAACAGATGAAACTTCTCAACAAAGTTTTAAACCACCTAAATTTATTGTAGGTAGCCGTGTTAATGCAGATAATACAGGTATCTTTAAAGCAGAAATAATTGATGTATCATTTAAGGATGGGCAACATATTTATAAGATTAGAAAATATGATGGAGAAATTGTAAATGTTCCTGAAAACATTTTAACTAAAGCTAAACCTACTAAAGAAATTGTTGTATGGAAAGATCAAAGTGAATTTAAACAAAAACAAGAAAGAGGAGAATATGATTCTAAAATAGAAGTATTAGAAAAAGATAACCAAGTTTTTGAAACTACAAAACATAGAGTAAATCAAGCAATAGCTCCTACCCATAGAAAAGTAGGTAATACAAATGATGGTCTATCTCAAACAAATGGAATGATGTTTTGGTTAAAACAATTCTATCCAAAATTAGTTAAGGTAGCAACAAAATATGAAGTAAAAGGATTTTATAATTTCTCTACACCTGTATTACTTAAAAAAGTATTTTTAAATAAAAAGGTTAATGAAAGTCCGATTCGTTTATTATTTAAGGTGGATAAAGGAAATAATTTAGGTGTTGAAAGACCAATCCTTGTAGGAGATGTTAATGGAAAAATTTTTAGTTTTGATCTTCATTCTTATATGGCTTTAAAAAAATTAGCAGATGGTAGTGATGCAGTAGTTACAGCTCATACTCACGTTAAAGAAAGTGGGGCATCAATGCACGGAGTATTAATCTTTAGAAATAAAAATGGTTTAATAACAGGTTTATTAGCATCAAGGGGAACAAGTGAAAAGGTAACTAATGAAGCTACTAAATTTAAAAATGAATTTGGAATAAATGAAAAACCATTTGCGAATATGAGAATAGATGAACCTTCACCTAAATCAAGGAAAGAAGGTGGTTTTCCAGATTGGAGTGATCTTGATCCCCATAAAGATACTAATGTGTTTAGAGGTTTGGAATTACGTGATCTTATTAAAATATTTAGAGAACTTTCAACGGGTAATGTTATTGCAGATAAAATTCGTGCAAGTAAATTTGAAACTGTATTAGGCCAATTTTATCCTATTCAAGCATTAACGGGGTTAGCAAAAAAGAAGGGTGAAAAAATTGTATTAAATGAAGAACTATTTAGTAAAGATCAGCCAAATTATAAAAAGAAATTAGAAGATATATTAATGGTGATGGCACACGAACTGGGCCATGCTTTAGACTATCTTCCACAAAAGGATTTATCTAGGGGTAATATTTTAAATCGTTTAGCAACTTTGAAAAATGAATTAACGAAATGGATTTCTGGTAAAGCAGATAGTAAATTTTCTCCAATGACTAAAGAAGAAATAGCCAATATGAGAAAAGAAGCTGAAAGAAGGGCTAAAACAGAAGTCAATCAAATTGATAAGGATTTAAAAGATTTAGGATATGATCCTAAAGATATTTTAAAAGTTTTTACTGATAGAGATGCTAGGTCAATATTACCACCTGCTGTTTATGAAGCATATGCTAAAGCAAGTTCTACCTTAAAGAAAGCTATTATAAGGGATGCGTTAAAAGGAATTACAAATACTGTTATAAGAGATGCTTTACTTCCTAAAAATAAACGAGATACGTCACGTTTAATTAAAGCTAAAGCTAAACAAATCTATGAAAAAATGCTTGAAAATGAAGTCATTAAACGAGGGTTAGTAGGTTTAGATGAAATAATGATTGAGATGAAAGCAGTTACACAAAGATATGGGCCATTTAATGAAAGATACCCACCAGATGAACGTATATCACAGACAGCTTGGAATAAATTTGTTGCATATCGTTATAGTTCAAGAGAATTAATGGCAGAATTTTTAATGTCATTTTTATTACATCCTAAAGAACTTCAAAAAATAGCACCTATATCGGTTAGAACTTGGTTGAGTTATATGGATAGAAAACCAGAATTTTTAAAAATTTGGAATGAAATACAGACTGAATTAAATTTACCTAGGGATAAACGAATAGCTAACTTCATTAGGGAAGATATTACTACATCTATAGATAATTCTCAAAAAATGATTGTCAAAGCAGAAGCAGATGCAACAGCAAATGAGAGATACGATAAGTTTAGAAGAACAATGGACTTTCAAAATTTCACTATTATCAATTATTTCAAAAAAGTATATGGTGATATTCATTGGTGGTCAGCACCAGAAAGTAAAAAGCGTTTTGAAATAGAAGCAAAAAATAATTTAGAAGCTATTAATGAAAGATATATTTATGGTAATACTTTAATCGAACACGTACAAAATAGGTTATACAAACTCTTTTGGAAACCTTTATTAGATTCTGGAATTAATAGACACACAATGGGTGTTTATATGCAGAACAGATTGATTATGAATCCAGAAGGAACAAGAGCCAATGTTCTAAATCCAAAGGGAACAGAAAGAAATCTAGCTTTTGAAATTGTTACGCATTTAGAAAAAGATTATCCAGAATTAAGAGCATTAGCTGAAAAATTTTATGAGTTTAGACAGAATGAAATTATACCTTTATTTGAAGAATTAGGTATGCCTAAAGAACATTTAGAAATTGTTAAGAATAATAAAGATTATATGAATTTTAGTGTAGAGGAGTATGCAAATTGGAGGGGAGATAAATGGGCAGCTAACTTTGTTACAGCTATTAAATATGGAACAAGTAAAGATATAATTAATGTGTTGGATGCTACGATTGTTAAAGATTGGGCTTTACTGACAATGCTTCAAAGACATCAAATGATAAGATTTAATGTTACTTTTTTAAAGGATGCTAAAGAGAAAATTAAAAATCTTAATAGAACAAGAGTAAAATGGAATAGAAAAATAGTAGGGTTTAAAATAACACGACCTGTTATTGAAAGAACATATGAACCTGCTGTGTGGGATCGTATGGCGAAAAGATGGAAACCCGAAAATGAAAATTTAGATGTAACATCTACTAAACGTGGTTGGGCATTAGTTGAATATTTAGATGTGGATGGCAAAAGACAAGGTGCATATATAGGTATAGAAATAGCTGATGCTATGAATAGTATGCAAGGATCAGCACAAATGATAGCAATACATAACATTGCATATGGTTTGAATACTCCTTTTAGGAAGGTATTTACTGAATTAAGTCCACCTTTTTGGGGATATAATGTATTTAGGGATATTTTTAGAACAGTTCAAAATTTAGATGGTGCTTCGTTATTTGATTTTATACACGGAGGTAAAAATTCATTTCTAAAACAATGGGTACAAAATTTACCACACGCATATCGTACTTTATTTGATCCTACATCTGATAAAATTCCTGCATTTGTAAGCGAAATGCTACGAAATAGAAATATGATTTCAGTATTTGAAGGATATAGAAACCAAGCTATAGGCCTTGAAAGAGGAGAAGCAAATTGGGTTAATCATACCGATAATTTTGCAAGAGCATTTTTCTTATTATCAAGGGGAGATAAGTGGAAAACAATGTCTAAAAAGCAAATAGAAACTTTTGTTAAAAATGTTCATAAGAAAAAGGTTCAGAATTATACAGCAGAAGAAAAACAGATTGAAAATCAAATGAGAGATGTAATCATTCAATCATTTGAAAAAAGGTTTGAAGAAGTAAATTGGTTGGGTAAAGGTAAAACAGGATTTTTGGTTGGTGAAAATAGTTGGGTTCAACCTTGGTATAAAACGATTGTATCGGCTGAATATATGGCGAGAGTTTTTGAAAGAACAACAAAGATTGCTGCTAAAGCAGATATGCTGAAAAGAAGAAAAGAAGGATTACTTGATTGGACAGATGCACAAATAGAATATGCGGTAAGAAACTGGGCAGGTTCACCTAACTTTTTAAGAAAAGGAACTGCGGCTTGGTTATACAATAATCTTTTATTATTTGGTAATGTATTTAAGGAAGAAAATAGAAGTGTACTTGAAGCTAAAAGATGGCATAAACAATATAAGATACCTTTTACAGATAGTTACTGGCACGGCTCTTGGTATGGAAAATTATTTATGTATACTGTTGCACCTAAAATTATATATAGGGCAGCTAAAATAGGTATGTTAGGTAGTGCGGCTCATTTATATTTCAACCTAATAGGTAATGATATTCTTTCACAAAATACAGTTATTCCTTTAGGAGTTATAAATGACGAAGGAGAATTTGAAGTTGGCATTGAAGGTAAAGGTACTATGAAAGCTGTGTATCTTCAATTCCCATTAGATGAATTTCAAAAACTAATTGGTACATTGACGTGGCACGGAATGGAAGAAAGTTGGGGTCAAGTTAAAGATGATGCTGAAACTAATTTATTTCAAAATGCTATTAAGCACGGTATAGGAGTTTTAGATGACCAAACACCAAGTTTATCTCCATTGATACCTTTAGTTAAAAATGCTTTTTTTGCATTAGGAGTAACCGATCAAGCACCTATAGATTATTATACAGGTAGACAATTATATCCAGATTATGTTCAACAAGCAGAAGGTTCACTTGGTAAAAAGATGAGATGGAAAGCATTTAGAAAATGGGCTTGGAATAATACTGGTGGTTTAATGTTTTATAAATTTGAAACAAAATACAAGGTTGGAAATTATAAGGATATTATAAGTGAAATAGAAGAAAAACTTAAAATTCCATTTTTTGGAAGATTGGTAGGTAGATTTCTTAAAGTATCAGATCAAGGTTTAAAAGAAATAGTATGGGATAGATTACAAGATACTAGAAATAAACAGGCCCATTATAAGGTAGTAATGGATAATGCCATAAATAAATATATGACTGATGATGGAAAGTTGGATTTATCTAAATTAAATGCAGAAGAAAAACACGCAATGTTGGCTGATACAAGTTGGGTTACTAGGTATTCTAATGCGGTAAAAAAGACATTTGGTACACAATGGTTGCATATTTTAACTGGGTTAGATGGTCAAGAATTGGTGGATGCCATCCAAACTATGACTAAAATACAATACGATTTTAATTATAATATTGACTATTTGCAGGAGAAGTAAATGTTTAAAAATCAAAAGAATAATGGTATTATAGGGTAAAGATAACTATGACAATTTCAACTACGATAATTAAAAATAGCTATTCGGGTGATGATAGTACAACTGTTTTTGCCTATGCTTTTAAGATAGTAACAACAGCCGATATAGAGGTTATTATTCGTTCTTCCGCAGGTGTGGAAACGACAAAAACTTTAACGACACATTATAGTGTAAGCGGTGCGGGTGTTGCTACAGGTGGAAATGTAACGATGGTTACTGCTCCAGCTACGGGAGAAACTTTATTTATACGAAGAAGTACAACAAGAACACAAGCTGTAGACTTGGTGGAAAATGATCCTTTTACGGCAGATAGTGTTGAAGGAGCATTTGATAAAAATTTAGCTATTTCACAGGAAGTACAGGAAGAACTTGATCGTTCAATTAAAATTTCAAAAACAAATACTATTACATCAAGCGAATTTACCGATAGTGCTTCAGATCGTGCAAATAAAGCATTAGGTTTTGATGATGATGGTGATTTAACAACTATAGCAAGTTTCCTTCCTAAAGGTGGAGATTCTGCTTTATTTCAATATTCAACAACAACGACTGATAGTGACCCTGGTGGGGGCTACTTGCATTTCAATCACGCTACAATTTCATCTGCAACAATTTTATATGTAGATGATCTGGATTACAACGCTACTGACGTTTCAGCGTGGGTTCAAAGTTTTGATGATGTTTCAGGTAATGCAACTAATCGAGGAAGGATGCGTGTTAGCAAGGCGGATGATTTGGGAGTTTGGCACTCTTTAAAAGTTTCGGCTGCTGTAACAGATGCAAGCGGATATACAAAAATTACTTTTGTTTATATTGATGGTGCTGGAAGTTTAGCGGCTGATGATAAAATATTTCTTTCTTTTACTGCAAGTGGAGAAGATGGAGCTATACCTGGATACAGATATACTTTTGATACAAACACGGCAGATTCTGATCCTGGTTCGGGAGATCTGAAATTTAATCACGCTACTAATGCTAGCGTAACAGAAATTTATATTGATGATGCCTGTGCTGATGGCGGATCAACAGCAGCAGATGTTCAAACTTGGGGAGGATCAACTTCAACAATTAAAGGCTATCTGCACATTACAGATATTAATGACATAACAACGTATGCAAGATTTAAAATTACAGCGGCTGTTACGGATGCTTCAGGCTACAATAAAATTACAGTTGTTCATCTAGCATCAAACAATACTTTTTCAGCAGCAGACGAGTTATCCGTTCACTTTACAAGAACAGGATTAAAAGGCGATACAGGATCAACTGGTTCTACTGGAAGCACAGGATCAACTGGTTCAACAGGAGCTTCAGGAACTAACTCTCAACTCTCTATGACTTGGGATAATGCCACAGCGGATTCAGATAACGGAGCTGGAAAAATTGCTTGGAATCACGCAACGATAGCAAGTGCAACAGTT
>Ga0098058_1000677_pt1 | contig 11212 bp, 10 predicted proteins | sample 19_taG_FD_75061 | JGI IMG/M metagenome (GOLD analysis project Ga0098058, IMG submission 75061) | Marine viral communities from the Subarctic Pacific Ocean - 19_ETSP_OMZ_AT15317 metaG | ecosystem: Environmental > Aquatic > Marine > Oceanic | place: Pacific Ocean | collected 2015-01-19 | reverse complement strand
TACCTAAAGACATAGATACTAAAGAAAAGTACGACAACTTTATAAGAGATGAAAGAAAAGCAAAACCAGTCGTAGACGCGTTAAATAAGCCAGGTGGAGCTATAAATAATTATATAAGATCTAAACAAGTTAGTCCAGAAGAAGGCAACGAGATGATACAAAACACATTGTTTAGGTTGTTTAATTTTAATCCTGAAGAAACTAGAGCAGACGGAAGTGTAGTAGGTCCTGAAGCTTTTGGTGAAAGAATATTTTCTGATACTAGATTTGCATCAATGGATGCTAGAAAAAAGCTAGCTAAAGAAGCAGAGAAGAGAAAACAAGAAGATAGAATAGATAGTGAAGAAGCAAAACAGATAGCTGATAAAGACGATACCACTCCTGTTGATACTGCTAAAGATAAAGTAACTCCTAAATCAAAAATACCTAAAGAGTTTCCAGAGGTATTTGATAAGAATATTAAGAAAGAGTTTGAAATAGCTGGATTAGAAATATACGAAGGTGATCTTCCAGATATATCTAAAAAAGAATTTAAGTCTGTTATTACTGAACTTTTTAGAGGTAAACTAACTAAAAAAGTAAAAGACAAACTAGGAACTGGAAAAAACTACAGTTTTGTAGTTAAAAAGATGGCTCCTATGATGAAGGATCTTTTACCTATACAATGGTTTGTTAGATTAGAATCTCAAACAAAACCTGAAGATAGAATATTTACTAAACCTCCAAAGCGTTTGACTAAACAGACTGATATTGATACTGCTATTTTAGACGAAAAAGTATATGTAGAAAACATAGCTCAGGGAGTTAATGTATATGAGTTTAAAGATTTTAAACCAAAAGAGCTTATTGATTATTTACTACCTCCTTTAAAAATAACAAGTGCTAAAACAGGTAAAGAAGTAAGAAGTGGACTTAGAGGTAATAGAAAAACTACATTTGCAGAAGGTTTAACAGATAAGTTAGGTAGAGATGTATCTCCTTCTTCAGCTGAAGCGGTAGGTAAAACACCTAAAGAAATAGCTGAAATAAGTAGAAAGCTACAAGTAGATCCTAGAATTAAATTTAGTGAAGTACATAATGATATAAGAAATGTATATGGCGGACAGTTAGAATACTTTGATACTAGTAATTATAAAGAAGCAGCTGAAAGTGTTACTAAAGTTAAAGATTTTGTTATTGATGTGTTAGCCCCTATATTAGGCGGTGACATATATAATATAATAGATTCAAGTAATCTTGCTCCTATAGGTAACAGGTGGTTTAAAAACATTGGCAAAGGCTTGTTCATGGGAGATGTTTTTCCTATGAGTAAAAAAGATATAAATCTATACAATGAGACTGTAGATATAAATAAAACTTTAGTAGCTCAAGGAGTTTTAGGAACTTTAAAAGATTTAGTAAAAGACGTAGAAGCTTCGTCAGGTATAAAAAAAGGCGAACAAAAAACAAATATAACCACGGTTCTAGCTAAGCAAGACTTTAGCAAGCTACAAGATAATCTAAGCAATTTATCTGAAAACCAAAAAGCTGTTGAAGCTGTAATTAAAGCGTTTAAAAAAGCTTATGATTCAGACAATTCTTTACTTCCTATAATAAAAGAATTCTTATATAATCCTTTAGCTAGCAGAATGTGGGGAAAAAACGCGGCTTTAGTTAGATCTACTATGGATGGTATTGTAAAAGGAGATGTAAAGTATGAAGAACATACTTATCAGTTTGGAAACTGGTCTTTAAGAACTGGTCAAGCTATTAAAAGTAAAAATAAAGATATATACAACAGTTGGTTAAAATGGCAAAGAGATAATTACTACCAAACAGTTTTTGATAGAAAAACACTTATGATGGGCAGTCCTTATCAAACTAAAGTTCAAAAAAAGGGAGCTATTTTAATACCTGTAGATCCTACAGTTATGGATTATCAAAACATCGTTGATAAAAAGTATGTTAAAGATGGTGTATTATGGGAAGCTCAATCTGCAGAACATCCATTATTAAAACAAAAGCTAGATGAAGCTTTTAAAACTGGAGACTTTAGTAAAGTTCCACCTTCTGAAATAAGATTTTTTAACGAATATTTTTCTTTAAATCCTTTTAAACTAAGCTTAGATGGTCAAAGCTTTGCAACTAAGTATGGTTTAAAAGTTGATCCTAAACTAGAATCTAATACTGATATAGCTAAATTTGCAGGCGATCTTATATATCAACAAATTCTAACTAAATCTGGTGAGTTAACAGGTGATGATGTAATGACACCTAAAAAAGCTCAAGACTTGTTAGATGAAGCTATACCTGTTTTATTAGATGAAACTAACGCTAAAAATGAAGTTAACGTTCCTTTAGTTAGAAGTTCCGAAGTTATGAATATGAAAAATTCAGATAACATGGGATCTAACGATGTTATAAATAAAACTAAAACGTTAGATAAAGCTTTAGAAAATGCTAACTCTTTAGATAAGCCTATTAAAAAAATAAGAGTATTTGATTTTGACGACACTTTAGCCACTAGCAAGAACATTGTAATAGCTACTAAAGATGGCAAGACTATAAAATTAAACGCGGAAGATTTTGCTAAGAAAGGTTTAGAACTTAAAGAAGATGGTTGGGACATGGACTTTTCAGATTTCAATAAAGTAACTGATGGTGGCCGTGGTCCTCTATTTAAAATTGCTGAAAAAATTAAAAGTGCTAGAGGCAATGAGGATCTTTTTGTATTAACAGCTAGAGCACCTCAATCTAGAGATGCTATATATGAGTTTTTAAAAGCAGAAGGTCTAGAGTTTAAAATAGAAAACATAATTGGATTAGGTAACTCTACTGGCGAAGCTAAAGCAGAGTGGTTAGTTGGTAAAGCTGCTGAAGGTTATAATGATTTTTATTTTGCTGACGATGCCGCAGGTAATGTTAATGCTGTTAAAAAATCTATGAATTTACTAGGCGTTAAATCTAAAATTCAATTAGTAAAAAATAATAAAATTAAATTTAGTGAAACTAAAAGTAAGAAGCTAGACTGGAATACAGATGCAGCTGGTAATATGAAAACTACTTTTGAAATAAATAATAAAAAATATAACTTTAATCTAGACGCTAGAGATGATAAAGGAAGTTTTGATGTAGAGTTTGACTTAAGTGGTAGAAAAGATATTACAGGTACAGGAGATGCTGTTAAAGTTATTAGAACTGTTTATAATGGGTTATTAGACGTTATAAATCAAAATAAAAATATAAAAAGAATAGAATTTTCTTCTCTTAAATCTGAACAAAGCAGAGTTAGATTATATACTACACTAATGAATACTGTTGCTAATAAATTAGGGTGGAGTACAGATGTTTGGGAAAGTAATAATTTTATTGCACCAGAAAAAAGTAGTTACGATTTTGAAATAGTAAAACCCAGAATAAAACAACCTAAAGCAGTTGAAAAAGTTTTAAATGTAGTTGATATAAAATATAAAGATCAAAAAGCTAGAATAAAAAACTCAGAGATACTTAGCGAACAGTTTAATAAGTTAATAGAAGAATCTACAGGAATAGAATATTTTAAAGAATATTCAGCAGCTAAATCTAAAACTATAGGTGCTAGCAAAGGTAAATTTAAATTTTTCATACCTTACTCAGCTGAAGATTTTTTAGGATTAATATATCCTACATTGGCTAAAGGTAGTAAAGGAGATGCTCAAATGGCTTGGTATAAAGAAAATCTTTTAAATCCATATACTAAAGCACAAGAAAACTTGTCAAGATCTAGAGTTAATTTAATGCAAGATTTTAAACAGCTTAAAAAATCTTTAGATGTACCAGCTGATTTAAAAAAGAAAAATGAAAGTGGATTTTCCAACGAGCAAGCTGTAAGAGTTTATCTTTGGGATAAACAAGGTTATGATATTCCAGGTATATCTAAATCAGATTTAAAAGAGCTAAAGTCTTTAGTTAGTAATAATCCTAAACTAAGTTTATTTGCAGATCAAATGTTAAACATAACTAAAGGTGATGGATATGCTAAACCTGGTGAAAACTGGTTAAGTGGAACTATAACAACTGATTTGATTGATTTAATAAATACAGAAAAGAGATCTAAGTATTTGGCAGAGTGGCAGCAGAATGCAGACGCTATTTATTCTAAAGAAAATTTAAACAAGCTAGAAGCTGCTTATGGTACTAAATATGTAGAGTCTTTGAAGAATATTTTAGCTAGAATGAAATCAGGTAGAAATAGGTTAGACACTGGGAATAGATTAAGTAATCAAATTTTAGATTATATAAACGGATCTATAGGAACTATAATGTTCTTTAATACTAGATCTGCCTTGCTTCAAACTATATCTTCTATAAACTTCATTAATTGGAATTTTAACAATCCTTTACTTGCTGGTAAAGCTTTTGCTAATCAACCTCAATTTTGGAAAGATTTTAAGTTATTAATGAATTCAGATTATTTAAAAGACAGACGTAACGGTTTAAAGCTTAACATATCTGAATCTGAAATAGCAGATGCCGCTTCAACTAGTAAAAATAAAACTAAAGCTGTTTTAAACTATATACTACAAAAAGGTTATTTACCTACTCAATTTGCTGATAGCTTTGCTATTGCCTCTGGTGGTGCTACTTTTTATCGTAATAGAATAAATGATTTAATGAAAAATCAAAACATGTCTGAAGCTGAGGCTTCTGCACAGGCTTTAGTAGAGTGGAGACAGATAGCTGAAGAGTCACAACAATCTTCTGATCCTAGTAGAATTTCAGGTCAACAATCTAGCAATATTGGTAGAGTAATACTAGCTTTTGCTAATACACCAATGCAGTATGCTAGAATACAAAAGAGAGCAATACAAGACCTAGTAAATGGTAGAGGAGATGCTAAGTCTAACATTAGTAAGATAATATACTATGGTTTTGTTCAGAATATAATATTTAATGCTTTGCAACAAGCTGCTTATGCTATAGGCTTTGGTGATGATGTTGATGATGAAGTTAAAGAAAAAAAGTATTTGAGTATTGCTAACGGTATGTTAGATTCTTTATTAAGAGGATTAGGAATAGCAGGTCAAGCTGTATCAGTAGGTAAAAACTTTTTACTAGATCTATATGAAAGATCTGGAAGAGACAGACCAGAATACGTAGATTCTGTTTGGAAGTTAACTAAATTTTCACCACCAATAAATTCTAAAATATCAAAACTTAAAGATGCTGCTTGGCATTTTGATAGCAAGGCTCGTAGAGAAAAAATATTTAGTAAAGGTTTTGCATTAGACAATCCAGCTTACGAAGCTGGCGCAAAAGTAGTTTCTGCCACTACTAATGTTCCTTTAGATAGAGTTCTTTTAAAAATGGAAAACATTGAAGGAGCTTTAAATGAAGATAATGATTTATGGCAAAGAGTAGCTATGTTAGGAGGTTGGCCAAAATGGCAACTAGAAAATAAAAATAAAAACAAAAGCTCATCTAGTAATAAAGGAAAAGGTAATATTAAAATTAAAGGCGGAATAACGTTTAGAAAAAAGAAAATTAAAATAAAATAGGAACAAAAAAAACTGGGCACCATACCCAAAAGTTCCTGTAACCAAAAAAGGGGAAGTCGTAATGACCTCCCCTTTTATTATTTTAACTGTTACAGTATTCACAAATACCGCCTAGACATAATCCGCACATATTTTTAATTTTTAGAATTTAATAGTTATTCCAAAAGACAGAACCAAAGCTCCGCTAGCTACTGCTAACTCATTTGGTCCTAACTTTAGTTTTTGTTTATGCCATAGCATATTACCTGCACCGAAAGACATCAATGAAATACCTCCGATTATTGCTAACTTCTTTGTCATGTTATTTCACAAGCGCCTCCTGCGCAAGCTAATTCACCTGCAAGATCTGTTTCATCTTCTGTCTCCACAATCTTACTAAGATCAACATCTTTAAGGTGAGCCATAGCCATATCATAGTTCACTTTACTTATGTCCTCAAACGGTGCTTGAGTATAAGTACCACCATCATAAGGTAACACAGACAATCCATTGTAGTGATCTCTGTTTTCCCACATCCATTTACCAGCTGCGTCCCACTCTTCTTGTTTAAGACTTACAGTTGCAGATACATTATGAGTGTTAGATCCTTTTCTATGACCAGGTTTAACCCACTCTGTAGCTACTTTCTTTATACGCTCAAGTAAATCAAATGGCGATTCATCTCTTAATATAGAACCTTTAGGTGCTTTCTGTGGTATACTAATCACAGCAGTATCATGAGGTCTAAAAAACTCATCTTCAACTAATTCAGGATGGTTAGTAGATAAATATTTATACATAGATTCGTTCTTACCAACTCTGATTCTACGTGTATAATAATCCGCATGCCACGCGTGAATACCCGATGAAGTTCCTAATGCCAGAGATGTCGTCCCAGCAGGCTTCACAGTTGTGCATCTTGCAGCTGGGTTAATACCAATTGCTTTAGCTGTCTTTGAGTTTTCTCTTTTTACTATATTTGCAGCGGCCTTCATATCCAACGGCAGCACAGCGGCACTCGCGATCCCTGTCATTGATACACCGATAAGGGCGTCCTTCTCTGTCGTATCTCTCCATATGTCTCTTAAATAATGAAAGTCAGTGTATCCAGCTTGTAGTGTACCTATAAAACTAGCATGCCTAACTCTTTCGTTAAAATCATCTTGTGACTCAATATCACTAGCATTTACCTCACATAGGTTGCAAAACTGAAAAGGTCTTAATGCTATTTCACAGCATGGGTTTGTACCCCAGTCTTTATCATTGTTAAGATATATACCAGGTTCACCTGATCCTGATAGCTCTACACGTTTCCACAGATCCATAAAAAACTCTTGAGTTACTTTATGTCTCATAAGTACAGCTGAATTATTAGCTCTACCTCTCTGTGGGTTAGTCTCCCACCAGTTACCTGACTTACAACTAATCATCTCGCTGTCTTCAGCAGAGAACAAACTAATTAAAGCAGCTCTACGTATACCACCAGCTAAAACTGAGTCAGCTATATGGCAAATTATATCATGTGCTTCTACTGTAGTTAATTGTACGCCATCATCTTTAGCATCGAATATACCTTTAATTTTTAGTATACACTCTTTTAATGGTTGAGGACCTGGTGCTTTACCACCTGATGTAACTAGCTGTGCGCCTTTAGCTCTAATGTCTGAGTAGTCAAACTCTACAGTAGAACTTCTCTTATCACCCATATAAGACTTCATAAGAACTTTAATTGCATCAGCCCAACCTTCAATACTGTCTCCAATTAAAAACCTTCTAGTTCTTTTAGTGTAAGGCTTACTAACTGGTGGCATCTTAACTACGTGATGATTTTGTACAGAGTATCCAACACCTGTTCCTCCAAGTAACAAGAACATTGTTTCGTGAAAACTATCAATGTGATCAATTGGTAGATAAGCGCAATTATACACGCGATTAGGACTAATCTCAATCGGTTTACCTCCGAATTGTAACGACCGCATAGACGGTAGAATTTTTTTATCATATACTAATTTGTAAGCTTCATTTATTCTTTCTGCAAGCTCTGGATATTTTTTAATATGCATTGCTTTGTTTCTATCAACTAGCTCTACCCATGTTTCTCTACGGTTCAACTCAGGTACGAACTTAGCGTATTTCATATAAACTGTTATATCACTTAGTATCTTGTTGCTTAACTCCATCTTGTTTTTCTTTTTCTAATTTGTCAGCTTCTTTTTTTAAGAGCTCTATAGCTCTATCGTAACCTGGTATTAATTTTACAGTTTCTAAAGTACCCATTGCAGTAGTACTAAGTATATTCATTTCATTTATCATTTGTTGCACAACTCTAGTTAATGCCGCAATTTTATTCTGCATCTCCAGCAGAGTACTTTCTTTCATATTTTATTAATTCTTTATATTTTAAATATCCTTTAGATGCTATACTCCAATCAATAAATTTTTGCAATTGTCGTTCAGCATATTTTCTTCTTGCTAAATCTTTCTTTTCCCAAGAATTAAGTTCACGGTTTCTTCGCATTCCTTTTGATTTTGAGGTTTGTATAATGTAATGTTCGGTAAGTGTTTATGTACATAAGCTTTAAATAACTTCCAACGTATGGGAAAAGATTCATTAGCACGTCCCTTACATTCAATAATGAAGTCACTTCCGATAAAATCTGGAGTATACTTAATGTTAAGTATTTTTTTGTTTCCTCTATTACGGTATTCACCTTTGCCATTACCTTGTCGTTCATAAGCTTCTTGTTCAAAGTTAAAAGAAGGGACAAGCTCGTAAGTTTGTCCCTCATATTGTGCTTTAAGTTTAGCTTTTTTAAGAGCTATATACATATGCTTCTCAAGCCCTGATGCAAATTGTATTCCATCATGCTTAGTTTTTTTAGATCTTACCGGACCTTTCTTGCGGCTAAACCGGCGCGATCTTGTCATCCCAGTCTTGTTGTGCTGTGCTGTTCCATTTTTTCTGGGCATTTACCAAACCTTTGGTTTTATCACCAGTCATACCTCCAATTAAGTTATCAGATGTGTCACCCATTTGATGAGGCTCTTTGTTGTTTGCCGGATCGTTTAAGAACTCGTCAATAGCGTCTTGCAAATCAACTTGAGCATGGCTTGGGTGCGGTGGTCTGAAACTAGCTTTGTTAGCTTCAACTATAGCTTCATTGGCAGTGTTATCAGCAAACTCTTCTTTAGCAGCTTGAATATAAAGAATAGCGTCCATAAGCTCTTCTTGTATATCATTTAAATAACCACCAAGATCTTTATGCTTACCAGTTCTTTCATCGTGTAATGTTCTACCATACTTAGCATAGCCAACATCTGATCTTGTGACGAACTTATCGCAGACTCTTTCTACAACAGGATCTCTGAATAATATAGTCTTACTTTTCATCTTTAACAAATGTTCCGTTAACCATTTTACCAGTACGCTTAGATATTACCTTATATGCTGTGTCTATACACTCTTCTATAGTTGTACCGCCAAGATGAGCCATATTAGTTAATACTACTACCATATCACCTATAGCATCTACAAACTCTTCATTGTCATCTTTAAGTACAGCTCTACCTAGTTCACCAGCTTCTTCCATTAACTTGCAGAACTGAGTTTTAGTATCACCTTTAGTATAAAGACCTCTTTCACCAGCCCAGTCTCTTATTTTTTGAAACCTTTCGCTTTCAGATGAATCATATCTCCAGTTGCCATTGCTATTAGCTCTGGTAGTTAAAGTATCTAAATAAGCTTGGTAAGCGTCTTTACCAAATGGAAACCTTTCAGCTTCTGCAACATGATCTTTAACTTGAAAGTATCTAGCAAATGATTTATTATATATGTAACATCTTTCCATTGTGTATTGAGATGTTGTTACATTATTCATTATCCAATCAATAGTTTGCATATTGATTTCAAATGTACCGTGTGATGTTTCCCACGTTTTACCCATGTTATCCATTAGTCTACCTTTTAATTTGGTGACTGGACAAGGGAACGTAGAAGTCTGCTCTGTCGCGTTTATGTGCATTGTATTTGATTTTATTTTATTAATATATAGATCTTTATATTTTTGTCTGTCAACTCGATAGCCGTAAGACTGTTGAAGTTCTAACTCGCGGTCAGATATATAATCAATATCTGTACTTTGTTCTAGAACTTCTACTTCGTCTAAGCTGTAACCTTGTTGGTCTACGACTCTAGATATAAGATCACGTGTAACACCTATTTTTTTACCCGGTATATGGTATAAATAATAATTAATTTTATCCATATGTTCTAGCTCTTGATGTTAATGTATTTCTCTCTGGTATTTGGTCATCATATATATGTAGGTTGTGTGCAAAATGGTAGTATGTACCTATCTCATATCCTGTTCTCTCTGACACTAGCTCTTGTAGTTTACTGAAACAATATTGATCAATACAAAAACCAAACCAGAGATCATTAGATCGCATCGTAACGCACATATTTAATTTATTATTTAATACCGTAAACTGTATAGCGTACGTGCATGGTGTATCATATTTGTATTTAGATATTTCTTTACCATCATATATAGATACACAGGCTTGTCTAGTCTTAGGATTATCCTTTAGCATTGCTACAACTTTATCTAGCTGCCATCCTCTTTCCCATTGATAACCATAGTTTGAATTAACATTACCGTTACCATCTGACATATCTTGCCATATCTTAGGTATCTTACCATATATATCACCTAGTTTTGCAGTTGATCTATCACCTGATAAATACCATTGCCATTCAGCTTCAGCGTATTCAACGTTAAAGTTTCTAGCTTCATTAGTTATCATACGATCTAAAGGATTTTCAATAGTAAAACCTTGGTTAAACATAGCAAAGGTGTTGTCGAATCTTTCACCCTCGTATGGTATAACACCATAGTAAAAGTTAAAAGCTTCATCTGCATTTTTAAATTTATATTCTATCATATATTTATTATCTCTTACCCTTCGTATTTAGTTTGTAATAATATCTGTACATCTCAAACAACTTAGGTAGTATTTCATGTTTTTTATATTCGCCTGGGCTAATCATCTCTTTATTGTTAGCTACAATACGTATTTTCCAAGTAGCGTTGCCAAAGCCAGGTCCTGCTGCTAGCATACCTATTTTAATGCCGTGTTTTATACACCATGAATAAGCTTTATTATCTTCTAATGTTCGCTTGTATTCATCTAACTTAACTGTTTTTGCCATACTTTATATTTTATATTAAATTTATCTAGTATAGCTTTGTATATTCCTACAGTCTCTTCTACGTATGTTTCATAATCAATTCCATTAGCTGTTATAACATACTTTATGTTATAATCTACTGGTTTAGGCATTAATCCCATGGCATTTTCTCATCTAAGTCAGGCATCTCATGCGGGACAAAGCAACCAGACTTTGGTTCCCAAGTAAAATGGGCTTCAGCTCCGTTCTCACCTAAGTTTTGAAACTTACATTTCAATACCTTAACTTTTGTGGTTTTGTTTTCGTAGTCTCTATGAACTAACAAGCCATGGTAACTAGCATCATACCATTCACCACCACCTTTTATATTATACATCGTTGGCTCTTCGATCTTGCCGTCTTGTGTTTTATACATTTTAGTTGGATGTGCAACTATGAATACTAACACATCATACTTTTTAGCAAAAGTTTCGATCTTAGTTAGATATTCCATTGTGTAACGATTAATGTCTTCTGTCTTACAATC